>Ga0163152_10003385_pt1 | contig 20852 bp, 6 predicted proteins | sample OliLakLV19MP8IB2_FD_148635 | JGI IMG/M metagenome (GOLD analysis project Ga0163152, IMG submission 148635) | Freshwater microbial mat bacterial communities from Lake Vanda, McMurdo Dry Valleys, Antarctica - Oligotrophic Lake LV.19.MP8.IB-2 | ecosystem: Environmental > Aquatic > Freshwater > Lake...
TTGTATTCCGCCAACGTTTCATCGCTCAAAAAAATATCCTTTATTTACTTATTATTTATCAATAATACGATCTTTTCGTGGTATTTTATACTGCTTTTCTACTGTAATTGGCATCAACGCATCAGTGCAGATGCGTTGGCTTTCTGCGAATGACCCGATTTCAGCTGTGCGACCTCGTGGAGGAGGCTATCTACTTGAATTAAAGACCCTAGCTGACCATTTGAAGAAGAAAAGACTTGATCTTGATCTGACCCAAAAGGATGTAGCTTTGAAGTTAGGTGTTACAGAAGATTGCTATTATCTATGGGAGGGTAACAAGGCAGTCCCTCAAGTTCAGTTTATGCCAAAGATCATTTCTTTTTTGGGGTATATGCCGGTCTCAATTGATATTTCAAATATCAAGGGGAGGGTAAAATACTATCGGCATATAAATGGGTTAAGCTACAAGAAAATGGGTAAACTACTCAATGTGGATGCCACAACAGTCGGTGCATGGGAAAATGGCAACAGTATTCCGCATCCTGATAATTCCATACAACTCGAAGCATTGTTTGAAACTATTTTTTAGATTTCTTAAGGGAATCAATAACCACTTGTGATATTGATTCTCTTTTTTTGTCCATATCATTTTGAGAAAGTGAATCGTATTCAATCTTCACCCTATACCCCTTCATGGTTACTTCCTTTGACGTTTCTTCGTGTATTACGTGATCATCCAAAAACGCAAAAAGAGATTCGGGATTACCTGTACGGATTTTTGAAAGTTGGCTGTGAAGCTCCTTTGTAATTTTCTTTTGTAACCGATCAATGGTTTTTTCGTCAGTAGAACATTCAAAAACAAAATCATATCCGGCAGCTAGATTTTTTTCAATATTGTGTATTTCCCAATTATCAGTTGTTGTTACGGTTACTTCACAGGCAATCTTTTTTCCATACCCTTCAATATGCACATCTACCCTTCCGCTTTTATCCTTTAATTCTTCTTCAATTAGTGCCTTATATCCTCGCTGTTCCGCCATTCTTTTAATGAGAGTTTGCAGGTACCGATGTTGCGTTTGTTCTTCACGTTTAGCTCGATATTGTTTACCTGAATCAACTTTAATTTCTTCAACCACCTGTTTTATTTCAATAGGGTCTGTTACTTTTATTTTCTCTTTTGGAGAGTACTGTTTTGCTTCGGGGGTTTCAATAACAATTCCTTCATATGATTTGAATAACAGTTCTTCTACTTCCTTGCGAGTCGAAGCATACTGTTGCCTTGAAGCATCAATAACGGTTTGGTAATGTTCATTTGTAGCTTGGGTATTAAATGCAATTGTTTCTAAGTTAAAATCATTATCCGGTCTTCCGATCCTTGCAATAGCTTCTCCAACACTTAAATTTTGCAGATCGGTAGATTCAAAATGACTAAACCCTTCACTTAATCGCTTTGCATCTGTATCGCTTAACCGGAAACAAATTCCGGTTCCAGCGTTTGCCAGTACACTACTTGCCAGTTCGCTGTCATTTTTTGTGAGCTGGGCTAAGTCTTGAGGGGCTAATATCAATCCTAGATGATACTTTCTTGCACCTGAAAGTATTGCTCCCATTGCTTTTCTACACAATAGGTAATTTGGGTAATAATATTAAGACTATTTTAAGTTGGATTCTATTCCTTTATTCAATTAAATGCATTTACCACCATATAAATATTGATAGATATTTTCAAAAGAATAAAGAAAAGAATAAAGAAAAGGATAAAAGAAAAAAGAAAGCAATATCAAAGTATGCGGGTGATTTCCCACAAGGAGGAACGGAATAAATCGCGGGTATTGTGCGGTGGCTTTGTGATTATGCCGGAAATTCCTTGTGGGAAATCTCCTGCATACTACCTTTGCGGGTTTTTTTTATGATACACTAAAAAGCACATTTAAAAAATGGTTCTGCTTTAACAATAAAGGAATTGCTCCTCGGATCAATTAAGCAAAACACGTTGTTCACTAAATAGATTTGATGTTAATTCTGTTATTCATAAAGGAATGCTTTAAGATGTTGTAAGGCGAATTCATCCCAAGTTTAAAAGTGATGGGTGAGAAATTTCTCACCCATCATGAAATCACTAAACTAAAGCAAAAGGTTTAATCAATTCAATTGAAACTGCAAAGGCAAACGGTCAGTAACAGTAATAACTGATTGGTCTTAAATTGACCGTTATAAAGCAGCAGCCAATAGAACAGATAATAAAACAATATCAATAATACCAAGAATCAACCCTGTGATTGCCAATCCTTTACCTTTTTTGGTCTCTGGGTTCTTTTTGATTCTTACTAGACCAATTGCGCTAAAAATGACTGCAATAGCTCCGAAGATGTAGCCAAAATTAGGAGACCCGTTATACCTGTAATAAAGCCAACTAGACTAAATGCGTCCATTTTTTTCTCATTAGCGTCCGATGCAGCTGCACTAATGGGCTTTATACCAGGATTCTCTATTTCATTGGCCCTAGCTAGTGAATTTTGCCCTACAGAGGGGTATATTTCGATGGGTAAAGCTTCTACAGAATACTTTAGCATAGGATCTTCAAGGGTGATGGATCGAGAAATACTATTATTACTTGTGGTTACAGTTGCAACAGCACCATAATCCGAACTAATAATTTCATTCGGTTCAGGTATTACTGATTGGTTTTGAATTGAATCTACCAGAATATCTACATCATTCATTATAGTGGAGTTTCTTTTCCATTCTGACAGGACAAGGTCATCACCATTAGAATATGCAGTTTGTTCCAATGCGCAGGAGGAAAGTATTGTAACGAATACAGCTAAAAGTAAAAGAATTGAGTTTATTTTTTTCATAAATTGGAGTGTTTGTTTTACTGATTAAAATTTAGAAAATAGGGCCTGTTTACACCGGGATATTAAAATAATGGGTTAAAGCAAAGACAAAGTCTTGCGTTCTTAGTTATTAACCTTATGGCTCTCGAATATGCTGATTAGAAAGTAATAGAAGAAGAGGAAATCGTTTTTTCATGGTTCGTTTCAAAACAGATATCATAGAACTCATTCCAACAGAAGCGACCCTTACCTATAATAATGTCCACAACTTTCAGAACGGCAACGGTATTGTTTACGGCAATAGCGAAAAGATTGAAGCTTTGTATAAAACTATTTTCGAGTCGAAAGATGAGCAAATTCGCTTAATAAAGGAAATGCTCGAAATAAAAGGAAAGAAATAAAGCTTTAAAATCATAACGATTCTTAAGGGAATCAAGCATCGATCAGAAATTAATTTTTCTGACCTTTTTTGTGCTCACTGCAACTATTATTAAACAATAGGCCTCTTTATAAAATACACGACATTCACTATAAATGAGTGATGAATAGGTATATTTTAAAAATAATAAAAAAATATTCAAAAAAATTTGGAAATATAAAATAAACGAATTAATCTTGTTTAATATATAAGAAAACAAAGTAAAACTTAACATGAAACACAAAACGCATGAACCAAGAGTCACAAATGTGGCTCTTATGAAAAAAACACACATACAATAATAAGTTAGCAAAACAAGCATCCCGCCAACTTACCTTTTATCGTCATGAACCCGCGATAAATCAACAACTGTAACGATTCTGTGACAAAAGACTTGATTTGAAATAAAATCAGGAAGCTAAATTATTGTACTTTTTGAAAACGAGATTTTCAAGATATCGCTATCATTTTGTCCGATATTTTTTGTCGGGAAGTATATCTCTAATTACAATTATGAGTTATAGTCAAGTAAATATTACAATGAATAAAAATGACATTTCTACAACAAAAGATTTGTGGGATGTTAGTATAACTTCATTAAATGCCGGACAACAAATAATTGATATTGAATTAACGGTATATAATAATAATGAGGATGTTTTATATAAAGGAAAAAAGGAACTGATAATTATTTCGGGAATGCAGCATTACCTTATTACTCCCGAAATAATTTCAGGAATCACGGAGGAAAATAATTTCCCACAACCGGAAGAAAAGAAAAAAGCTGGCGACAAAAATAAAATACCTGCGGGTGTTTATGTTTTATGCGTGAGTGTTTTCAGCCATGAACCAAAAATAGAACTGAACCGAAGCTGTGATTTTATTACAGTAAAAAATTCGATTACCGATTCTTTACTACAGGCAGGAATAAACAAAATACCGGGACTTGATTTTCAAATACACGGATCGACGGAGGCATTCAGTTATATGGATGTTTTTACCGATAAAAACCCAGTCACAATCGCCCATAGAAACAGCGGAATATTTCTGAACCCATCATTGCAAGCATTCGGATATCCGTTAACAGCATCAATTTATTACGATACGGACAGTGATTTTTATTACCAAAATATACCCACCTTTCAGTTCAACTTCGATACGGATCAGTATCAGACAATTTTGGAGGAACGCTTGCAGCAAAAGCTCGAAGAAAAATCAGGCATCGACCCCGCAAAATATGCATCTGCTGTTTCGATGATAGAAGAATTTAATGGCTTGGAAAGTGTTACCAACAATCCATACTTCCAAAATGAATTAAAATATCTGGACAGTCTTGAAGTTTATCAGAATTATTTAAACGATTCGGCAGCCGTAGAATTATTAAATAAAAAAATTGAAGAATATAGTTCTGAAGATTACACGCAACTACTTACAGATTCTTTGAATGCAGATTCCACGGCAGCCTATCAAATGGCCATGGAAACAAAAGACTCTCTACTGCAGGTAAGGGATTCAGTAATGCAGAAGATCGAAAAAGCAAACGAGCTTATAGAAAAAGCAAAAAGTTATAAAAACATCCTTGATAAAAAGGAGGAACTGCAACATACCATTTTGCAGGATTCGAGTGTGGCAGCAGTAAAGTCCCACTACGACGAATTTAAAAACTTTGATGCCGGAACACTTACCGATCCTGAAGCAATAAAAGAAAAACTAAAAAATATTGATCAGCTTAAAAAAATAGAATCCTTTGTTTCCGGCTTTAATGCCCTGCAGTTTGGGGCCACGGTTCCCAATTATTCAGAGTTCTCGATAAGCGGCGTGTTACTGAATGGATTTAATGTGAATTACGCAATCGGCGATTTTAACCTTATCGGAATTGCAGGCAGAATCAATGATAATTCGTCTCTCTTTCAACAAGACAAGACGCAAAATACCTACAGTAAATTATATGTAGCAGGCTACGAACAAAAGGTGTCCGAAAAATTCACTTACGGCATATATGTGCTTAATTCGGATTTTACGGATGAAGACTCCCTATCCTTTTATAACTTTCTTGAAAGCAACAACGCAATTGCGGGGAAATTTGCTACCTCAATTTTAGAAAATAAAATCAAAGTGGAGGGAGATGTTGCCATCTCTTATGCCCAAAATAAAGATGTAATGAATTTTGATGATGCGGAAGCTGAAGATCAAACCACATCAGGTTTCTGGCTGTTTCAAACCCTCGCACAAAAGGACAATTTTGATGATGGTTCCTTTACCGATAAAGCAGGAAAACTAACGCTTTCCTCCGCCCTCTTTAAAAATAATACCACCGTATCACTGACCTCAAGATATATCGGTACCGGTTTTTATACGCCGGGTAATCCCTTCCTGCTCAACGATCTTTTTAATTTGGAGTTTGGTATCGATCAGAACCTATTGAAGAGAAAGGTTATAGTATCGGCACATATCATTAAAAACCGCGATAACCTTGACGGTTTGATAGAAACTACTACTTCCTATTACAACATGAAGGCGGGATTGCGGATCAGTTACCCTAAGCTGCCGATGATCAGTATAGATTATTTACCGAATGTGATTATTAATAACTATGACCAGATAGAAGTGAATACACTATCTGCAACTTCGGCATATTCTTACAGAATAGGAAAAATCCCCTGCATTGCCTCAGTAAGTTTTATCAAACTCAATACTTTGAGTGAAACAAATGACACCACAAACTTTCACAGCAGGTTTTATAACGTTATGAATAACCTGAACTTCAAAGAATTCAGCATCCAAACAGGTTGGAATTTGAATGAAGCCTACAGTTTTACGGAAAATATTTCATTCCAGACATTTAGTGTTGGAACAAGATTTACAGCATTAAAATATGTGGAAGTATTTACAAACTTACAAATGACCGGTGATGAAAATAATGTATTTGATTCGGGTGGACAACTGGAATTAAATGTAAGTGCAATTAAAGCAATGGGATTAAAATTGGGCATTTATGTTTATCCCGAACAAAGCGCGGAATACATCACCAATATTCAAAATATATCATCAACATACGCATACATTTCAGCAACATATAATTTTTAAACAATGAAAAATCAATTGATATTATTTATACTGCTATTAGTTACCACAATAGTAAGGTCGCAAGTGTCAGTGACAGCAATTCAACCAGGTCCACGATTTACACTCGACGATCTCTGGAACATAACAATTGTAAGTACAAATCCAAATCTTGCTGATGCTTGGGTAAATGTATCGGTTACTGTTTACGATGAACAGGTTGCTAAAATTGTAACGAGTACAACCAAAAAATTTCAATTTATAAACACAGTGATTAATATCAATAAGGCGAACCTGAGACCTTATCAGCCAATCACAGTTAATTACGCTCAAAGAAGTTTTAAAAATGAATTGGAAAAACAAGGCGGAATATTTCCATCGGGCAGTTATAAAGTTGAAGTATCCTGTAATTCAGTCGGTAATGGTGAATACACCGAGCCCCTTGGAAAATATGTTTACAATATCAACGCAGAATTAATCATGCCGATTCAACTTGTCAGTGTCTACAACAATGACACAATTGAGCAAGCAAATCCAATGTTCAACTGGATACCACCCTACCCACTGCCAGCTGGAAACATTACCTATGAAATTAAATTAACTGAGATTGAGCCGAATGAAACAGCTCTTTCAGCAATGCAAAGAAATCAACCTCAACTCAGGGCTGATTTTGTAAATCAGAATTCTTTTTTTTATACAACTGGATCACCTCAACTTATTAAAGGTAAAGAGTATGCATGGCAGGTGATCGCCTATACAGAGAATGGGAATTTTTATTCGGGAAGTGAGACTTGGAGATTTGTTTATGACTATGGAGAGGATTCTTTGAATATAGACCCGCCATTTTATTTTTTAATGGATCGCGAACTATCGAGTTCCATTGTATACATTGATAGTAATTTATTACCATTAAAATTTCCGGATGAGTACATACGGCTTGATAGTATAGTTTCTATTACAATTACAAACGATAATGATGAAATTGTTGGTGATGAAGCTGATATCCCTTTGGCTTATGGGAACGGAAGTAATTATACCTATATTAATATGTGTCCTGATGAATTTGAATTAGAAAACGGTCTGTATATACTCGAAATAGTATTAGTAAATCAGCAAAAATATTATTTACGTTTTAGAAAGAATAGCCTTCCTGATGCTTGTTATTAAATAATTAGAATTAAAATTTCATATTAAATAAATCCATTCATATGTTACGAATATTAAGAAATAGCAAATTAATGAAAATTGTCATGGTTTTGACAAGTATTCAAATAATTTTCGGGAATGCATTCTTAAATTTTGCATTCGCAAATGGCCCTTCCCAACCAGAAATGCAAGGACCAAGTGCAATGAATGTTGACAATTGGGTCGATCCATTTACTGGTGATTTTAGCTACTCTATACCAGTTTTGGATTTAGGTGATATTCCGCTTTCGTTAAATTACCAGGCTGGAATTACCATGGAACAGGAAGCCAGTTGGGTTGGGCTCGGCTGGAATTTAAACCCGGGTTCCATTTCTAGAAGTGTAAGAGGACTGCCAGATGATTTTAAATATGATGAAGTAATTGATGAAATGAATATGCGTCCGAATAAAACATTCACTGCCACAGTAGGATTAGGAAAGGAATTATTTGGACTAGAAAAACTTCCGGGGGGAGCTGTCGTTGAATCTGATGATAAAATGGGATTAGGTTATAATTTAAATTTTTCATTTAATAATTACGAGGGTATGTCTGTTACTTCCTCCTTTAACCAAACTTTTACCTTAGGTAAATTCGCAACTGTAGGATATTCAGTAAATTCGCCTAGCCCTGATGAGTTTGGGGATGTCGGTGTTAATATCGGAATTAATCTGGAAAAACTTATTAATAGAAATAAAGAATCAGATGGAGATGCCGGAAGATTAAGCACTTCAGTTAATACATCCTTTTCCACTACAAAAGGGTTAGAAAAGGTCTCACTTAATGCAAATTATACTTATGTATCCTCTATGCTTAAAAATCCTAAAAATGGAGCTAAAAGTTCGATAGGGTTTGGAGGTGGCTACAATCATAATATGGATAAAACATATTCTCCCAAACCTCAACACTCTTTCAAAAATTATGCTGTAGCTGGTAATGTTAAATTTGGATTTGCCTTTTTAGCTGCTGATGCTTTTATCAATGGCGCAGTGTCTTATTCTGAGCAAAAACTAGATGAAAGCGAATTAGTAAAAAGCAGTAAGGCGGTTGGATATTTATATTTAGATAATAATAAGGAGGATGAAAATTTACTCCTGGATTTTAACAGAGCAAATGATGGTCAAATTTATGAGAGCACGGATTATTTGTCAATGGGATATTTAACATACGACCTATTTAATGTTTCTGCTCCCGGATTTGGCGGAAGTTTTAGGGCATATAGAAATGATATCGGATATATTCAGGAACCGCATACTAAAGTTACTTCTAATTCCGGTACAGCCGGATTTGAAGCATCAATCGGAAATATTACGAGTCCAGGGATAGATCTGGGATATGTTAATGTTTCCAATAGTGGTGAAAATTGGGATGGAACTCCCGCAAATTCTATGTTTCAATATGGAATTGATAATACAATAAATACTCCTCAGGAACGGGTGCATTTTGCAATGATAGGAGAACCTACATTTACAGACGAATCAAATTATATGGATGATTGGGGTGGAAGAAATGCAATAGAAATGAAAGCGGAGAATTTGGTTGGGACAACTTCAGTATTTACGGAATTTAAAACAGAAGGCGGAAGCTACAGTGGCATACCAGCTGCTTCAAAAAATCGAAACGAAAGGGTTTCCCGAAATACTACCATTAGTTATTTTACAAAAGAGGAAATTGACAGACGCGGTTTAAACACAAAATATAAAATTTGTGAATCCGCAAAACCAAATCATATCGAAAGAATAATAGTTACAACCTCCGACGGAACAAGATATGTGTATGGTTTACCGGTATACAATATCACACAACAGGAAGTAAGTTTTAACGTTGGTAAAGACGAGGATTGCTCAACAATTCCGACGCCCCCCGCGGATAACCTAAAAACATATTCTGCCACACAAAATACATCGGGAAATAAAAGTGGTAAGGATTGGTTTTTTCATAAAACTACAACACCTGCATATGCACATAGCTATATGTTAACGGAGATTTTATCTCCTGATTATGTTGATGTAACGGGAGATGGAGCTACAAATGATGATTTAGGCAATTATGTTAAGTATAGTTATGGGATAGATACTGATCCTACAGAAGACGGTGAATTTTATGAACCAAATGTGCCGATTTTTAAATGGAGGACTCCATTCACTGCTGATGCCATGTTGGGAAACTTTTATGAGGGATTGAAACAAGATTGCACTGATGACAAGGTTAATTATGTATATGGGGAAAAAGAAATATGGTATTTGAATAAAATTGAAACTAAAAGATACCTGGCAGAATTTATTATTTCCGAACCTGGTGATGGAGGAAGACATGATGGTTACGAGGTTGCCGGTATTAATGGCGGCATGGACGAATATCCGGAAGAAAATTTAAAATTATCACAATTGGATGAAATCAGGTTATATTCTTTGTCAGATTATTATTATGATGATCCACAACCGATAAAAACGGTTCACTTTAAATATAATTATTCTTTATGTAAAGGATATCCTGCAAATTCGGAAATCACAGAAGGTAAATTAACTTTAGAAGAAGTATATTTCACTTATAATAATTCACAAAAATCAAAATATAATAGTTATACATTTGAATATCTTGATAATGATGATGTTGCGGGTTATGATTTCCCTTACAATTTCATGTATTCAGACCGCTGGGGAAATTATAAAGAACCGGGAGCTCTATCAAATATTGAGTTTCCATATGTTGACCAATCCGATCCTACACAAGCTAATATAAATGCCGCCGCATGGTGCCTTTATAAAATTCATACCCCTGGCGGAGGACAAATTGAAATAGAATATGAAAGTGATGACTATGCATATATTCACGATTTACCAGCTACTCAATTATTCGAAATATATAAATTTTCGAATGAAGCAAATAAAAATACTCCAGCAGAGTGGACCTACGAAATGTTTGAAGGTGATGTTGGATTCATTTCGAATAACAATTTCCTAATTTTTAAACTTTCTGATCATTTATTGGATATTGATTTTGACGATACACAAGCGGATAATTATGTAAAAAACAACTATATTTTATTTGATGATCTGGATCCATTAAATCCAAACGGTATAATTAAAAATCTATATTTTAAAGTTTTGACCAGTACAAATGCTGATGGAGAGCCTAGTAAAAATGAATACGTAACAGGATATTGTAAAATTGATGTCAGCGATAGTGAGTATGCAGGCGCAATAAAAGGTGTATCAGATGATTATGAATATGGATATATAAGACTTGAAAGTGCGGAAATTAAACATGATTTGGATTTTTCAGAAGTTAATCCAATCGCAAAAACTGGATGGCAATTTACGATGTTAAATGCTAAAAAGAATATTGTAAGTGAAACTTTTTCAGAGGATGAATCCATGGAAAATTTTCTAAGTTTTATTACTAAAATTGTGCCGATCACGTCGCTCCTTGATATGTTTAGAAATCCAAATGAAAAAATGGTCAATAATGGGTATTGCAAAGAAATGGTTGAGGATCACTCATGGGTTCGGTTAAAAAACCCGTATAGTAAGAAATTGGGAGGTGGGCATCGCGTTAAGCAAATTACTGTATTTGATAATTGGGAGGAAATGACAACTGATGATGGTGTGGAATCAAGTTATGCCAAAGAATATAATTACTCCTTGAAAAATGGAGAAAGTACCGGTGTTGCGGCATATGAACCCGCTTTAGGGGGTGATGAAAATCCTAAAAAGATCGGGAAATTTTATGGCTACGATCCAACCAAAAAATATAAATATAATTTTTACAATGAAACACCCTTCGGAGAAGAATTTTTTCCGGCACCGGTTGTAGGTTATTCAAAAGTCACAATAAAAAATATTGATATAGCTGGAGTGAATAGGACAGCAGTTGGCAAAACTGTTTATGATCATTATACAACTAGAGACTATCCATTTCAAACACAAGCAACCTCTTTAGAACCAATCATTATAAAATCTGATTATTCAGCTGTTGCAGTTTTCCCTGCTCCTTACTATCACATGTATACAGCATCTCAGGGATTTTCAATCACAACAAACGATATGCATGGAAAACTCAAAAAGGTTTCAAATTATGCCGAAGGAGAAAGTGAGCCCTACAGTTCCACGGAATATAAATTTTATGATGACGGTAATAAACATTTAATAAGTACTGTTAATGCAATTGATGACCAAAATAATATTGATGAATATGAATTAGGAGTTACAATTGATCATACATTAGATTACAGATCCAGTAATACAAATACGATTGGTGGCAATTTGGATTTAAATCTTGACTTGTTTTTAGCGGGTGCACCTCTTCCAATTCCTTTCGTAAATGCAATGATTGGTGTTGATGTTAGTTTTGAAAGAGTAAATACAGTGGTTTCAACAAAAGTGATCAATACTATTGGAATTATTTCAGAAACGATTGTGAAAGAGGAAGGCTCTACTATAAATCAGAAAAATGAATTATGGGACCTGAATAGTGGAACTGTAATTCTAACTTCAACGCAAAATGAATTCGATGAACGATATTATTCCCTGTCATATCCAGCCTATTGGCATTATGACGGCATGGGCCTCGCCTCAAAGAATATAGGATTTACTTTTGATAGTAAAACAGAAGACGATCGTTTTGATTGGAACTCAGGACTTTTAGATGATGCCGATGAATTATATGATCAACTAGTACCGGGTGATGAAATTTTATTTACGGTAAAATATAGTATTGATGCAGATGGTGACATTGACCCGGGTTACGAATCTTATTTTCGAGCAATTGTATACAATGATGGCACTGATGCCTATTTAATTGATGACTATGGAAATCCTCCTCCATTTATTGTTGCGGGTAAAACAGCAAAAGAAATTGTCGGAAAGGTTTTCAGATCTGGAAGAAGGAATATGCAAACAGTTTCCATGGGAGGACTTGTTACAAGGGATATTCCAATAAATGAGGAAGTCACCCACTTGGAAGTAGGAGCAGGTAAAAAGATTATTTCGGCCTCCGCTTCAGAATATTCCGACGCATGGAATATGTTGTGTCAATCAGGAGCAACACCCGCACCTATTAAAAAATGTTATTGTGACCCAGCTCTAACTATTGCAGGTGACCAATTTGTGAATTTCTTTACGGCCTTCCTGGGCGAAAAATATTTATATCAAAACAATACACTAGCAATACATGAATTTCCAATTGATGCCGATGAAGCGTTTTACTATGAATTTACCCCTTTATTAAATGATTTAATGAGTAATGGGTATAATATCGTTGATGTAAATATTGTAACGGATGAAGATGATGGTGATATTCACTTTGATTTTTTGAATGATAATCTAACTGGGAGGGAAGAATGTAGTTTTAAATTATCATTCACTGGAGTTACTGATTGGGGTCTTATTATAGATGATATTTTTGACTCACCAAGTGACCCCCAAATTGAAATAATTGTTACTGATGAACCACTAAGTTGCGCTGATGTTTCATCATTTGAAGTGTCTATATCATACACAGATACGGAAGGAGATATTCAAACTTTAATAGGCGTCTCTAATGAATTTGATTGTATACCATTAAGGGAGTGCACAAACCTCACTTATGCACCAACTTCATGTTACGGAAGTATTGGAGAATATGCTAACCCTTATTTAAGAGGAGTTCTAGGTGTCTGGAATAAAAAAATGGATTATACATTTTTAGTTAACAGGAACAATAATTCCTACTCTGACATTAATAGTATAAATTTAAAAACTGATGGTTCATATGAATCCTTCAATAAATTCTGGAATTACAGCAGCGGTTGGAATAAAAGCGGTGATATTACAGGTTGGCAATGGACAGCACAAGCAAATAAACATGATATATCAGTAGGTGGTATTGAATCAGTAAATCCGCTTAATATATTTACCTCCTATTCTTACGGATTAAATAATACTACTGCAGAAATGGTATGCGATAATTCGCCTTACAAACAGATTGGGTTTGAAAATTTTGAGGATGATTATTATCTCAGCGCTATTTTTATAAAAGAATGTAATTCTGAACATTTTGATCTAACTCCATCAATTGAAGATGGTACAATTACTTCAAGGTGGGCACATACAGGTAATTATAGTATGCAATTAGAGGAAAGCGGAGTCACTTCCTATTATCTTGAGGATCTTATACCTGAAATTGTAACAAGAACTACCTATGAAACTCCATTCACTATTAGTGATAAGGATTGCCTTCCGCAATTTTCTCCCGACAAAAATGCTGAAACTGCTAAAAAGTTTCTGATTGATTATTGGGTAAAAGAAACTGATTTTATAAATGACAATGTACTAGATGCTGGAACCAAAGTTGTATTTGACGTAACACTTGACGAAGTTTCTATTTTGGATGTTGGGAGTGAGAAAATTTCTGACCCAATTGATGGATGGAGAAGACATGAATATACCTTTACTGTAGCTGAAGAATCAACAGGTGAATTTGAGATAATTTTTACAAACACAGGAACAGGTACCTATCCAGTTTATATTGATGATATTAAAGTGCAACCTTTTGAAGCAATATCCATGACTTATGTCTACGATAACAGAACTCAAAGATTGATGGCTGAATTAGATGCAAATCATTATGCCACTTTTTATGAGTACGATGAAGACGGACAATTGATCCGCGTCAAGAAAGAAACTGAACGCGGAATTATGACAATTCAGGAAGGAAGATATAATCTGGTAAAAAAATAATTCGAACCATTTAAAACTATTTTATGCTGAAAAGTATAATTTCCCGCTATTGCAATTTTGGAAATAAAATTGTTCGCACTGGAACTTGTTTAATAACTTTAATTCTGTGCCTGAATAGTCAAAAAGTGTATTCCCAAATATCCTCAATACTATCCGGTCCTAAGTATGTTAAGGATTATGATTGGACACCCCCGGGGCTTACTAATGTTATTCAATTAACAGATGCAGAAGCTGTTAGTGGAGTAGCATATGATTTTACTGATAAACAAGTAAATAATTATGTACGATTATATATTGATCACAATAAAAAAGATTATTTTACTGCAGATAAATCATATGTTGTTACTTTTCAATTAAAATATTGGACACATTCCGTTCCTTATGATCCAGCCTATCCACCACTTACAGCATCTTTGACAGAAGTCACAGTTTCTCCTAATCCCTCCCTAAGAGTAGATTATGATTATGACAATAACGCAGCATTTGTTGATTTAAACGAATACAGATTTAATAATGCTTATAAAATTAAGATTACCATAATTTCAGTAAAAAACGCTGCTGGAACTAATATAACAAATGCAAATCTCCCGGATGGTCTTGCGTTTGAATTGGGCATTGAAAGAGAGCGATATTATGAATTCGACCCTGCAGATCCTGATAATGGAAAAGATATGGAGGTGCACTGGGATGATGAATTCAATCAGATTGGCATTAATCATTTTGCTATGGATGGTGCCACACATTATGATGTCGAATGGACCTATTCAAATAATTATTCTTCAACTAATCTTGCAACAGAATTGACTGAATCTGAATGTGAATTTGTTTTTCATAATAATAGTACCAGAGTGCAAGTAAATTCCAATAGTGCAATTAACTTTCCTGCAGTTTTCGATCGAGGATACGTGATTGCAAGAGTAAGAGGGAGTGGTGTGGACATTAGTGATTGGAATGGAGGACTTGATAAAATTTTAATTGGTAATTGGAATATCCTCGATAATTATGATGATGGTGCTGAGAATAAATATCTTGTTTCTGAAATTGAACTTACAGAAGGTATCCCTTTCTTACTAATTGGTGATGCCGGACAACCGGAACATGAGTCCGATAAAAATTGGATGTACCAAGCTACTTACGCAGAGGAAGGAAAAATGAAACATACCATTACATATATGGATGGTACAATGCGCGGTAGACAAAGTGTTGTGCTTGCAAATACTAATAAGGAAGTTTTAATAGCGGAAACCTTTTATGACCATCAGGGAAGAGCCGCAGTTCAAAGTCTGCCTGCTCCGGCTGCATTAATTGATGGTACAGGCAGAGACCGTGAAATAAAATATTTTGAAAATTTTAATGTTAATTTATCTGATGAAAAATTCAGTAAACTTGATTTTGATAAAGATGAAACAGGTGATGAATGCGAACCCGATTTAAATATATTTGGAAATACATCTGGTTCGGGTAAATATTATTCAGAGGAAAATAATTTTACAAATGACTTTAATGCATTTATTCCTGATGCAGCAGGTTATCCTTTTGTGTTAACTGAATTCATGCCTGATATGACAGGCAGAATCCGAAGGCAAACCATGCCTGGACCAGATCATAATATTGTGGATGGCCATGTAACAAAATATATGTACGGAACACCATTTCAGGAAGAATTGGACAGGCTTTTCGGAACTAATGTTGGTGATGCATCACATTATCAAAAAAATGCCATCATTGATCCGAATGGTCAGGTGAGTGTATCCTATATTGATATGAAGGGAAATGTTATTGCTACTGCCCTTGCTGGTACAGGATCATCGAGTACTGAAATGTTAATTAACGATGATACTGAGGCAGAACTATATGCCGAAGCAAGTAAAACATATATAATAGATTTATTGGATCAGGATCCATTAGATGAGATAGGAGGAAAAAATTTCTTTTCCGATGATAATATGACACTTTCATCAAGCATGCCTATTGTTGTTACGGAAACTGCAGACTACGAATTTGTTTATAACATGGTTGGAATTGACTATATGGAGGAATGTTTAGGTTCGATCTGTTTAAATTGCGTGTATGACCTTCATATTCAATTATTGGATGAATGCAAATCAATAGTTGGAGGTGTTGATTATACAATCCAAATTGGCGACATGCCCGTTTCATCTGTTGACGAAGTTTCCTTGGATTGTGAAGACTCTAATGATGGCACGCAAACATTTTCTGCAATCAGTTTAGAAGTTGGAACTTACACAATAACTAAAACACTTAGCATAAATGAGAAAGCAATGGAAATATATGCAAATATTTATGCTGAAAAAGTTGCGGAATTAAATTTAACCGGATGTTTTACCTCACTTGAAGAATTTGAAACAATTTACGAAGGGGAAATAGATGAAACAGATTGTGATATAGATTGCGATTATTGCGGAGAATTGACGGATGTAGGCACCTTTATAACAGAACATGCTTCAGTAATAGATCCTTCAGAGGAAGAAGAAGCCGCATTAACCGATCTTTTTAATAAACTACTGGAGGATTGTAAAACAATTTGCGGTTTACCTGCAAATGATTTTTGCGCAGTTGGGTATAATATGATGCTGGAAGATGTCAGTCCGGGAGGACAATATGCGGAATATCTCGATCCGGAAACGGGAGAAATAAATACAAACCTTTTTAATCTATCAATTTTAAATCAATCTTCAAATATATTTTCTTTGAAACCTTTTGGCACAGGGTTGGGCGCCATTTTACTTTATCGTAGCTGGAAATCACCCTTGAGGTTTATTGATGGAGATTGGGAATTTGCTTATTTTAATGAAGATGGATCACCTTCTAAAATTTATGTTGAGGATGGTGCTGTATATCCCGAGGCAATGGGGTCTTATGTAGATGAATTTGGTGTATACATTTTACCTCAAGAGTTAATTAATATTGAAGATTTTATATACTATTATCTTAATAATCCTTCTTGGGCACATTCACTGGTTATTTATCATCCAGAATGGGATTATTATGAAAACTGTTCTGGAATATATGAATTTACAGCAGATGTATTAACATTAGGTGTTGAATACAATTCCTTTGAATTTGATGCATATTTGATTGATAATGCTTTTGCGGCTGATACATGGGACGACTTGATACACCCAGAAGAGGAAGATCCGTTTTTTGATGCAGGTTTTGATGCAGGTGATATGGATGACAAATTACATCTGATTTTCGAATGTGGGACTTATGATATAACAGCATATCAACTTGCATATATTCAGGCTCATGTAGCCCCTTCCTTGATATATTCTTGGGATTGCGATGACCTAAATACTTATATGGTTGGAACCGGTTTTGATACTGATGAAGAATTTATGGTTGATGATTATTCTACGTGGTTAGCTTTTGTTGGAATTTATACTGGTTTAAAACATGATATGTGGCAGGAGGCAGCGAATATTTATGTTGACACTAAGAAATCATATAACGGCTGTATTGGCACTGATGCGTATAATTTTGACTATTCCTATGCTGATCCCTTTGCAACTGAAATTACAAATTTTACCGATTTATTTTCAGGATATTATATCTGTGGTATTCCTTCAGGAGTTTATTTAACGAAAAAAACCCCAAGATTTCCTGACCCATTAAACACTTTCGGTTTCCCTCTTGGAGATGATGAACCCGAGATGGATGAATCCATTGAAGGTTTTTATGATGTATCAGACCTTGCCTATTTTGAATCAACCGGAAATCCGGCTAAAGCAAGAGACCTTGAATATTTTTTAGATGGTTGGGCTGAAGCAGGAATTTTAATTGCATCAAATGATATCTTAGATAACATTGAATTAACTAATAGATTGTGGGAAGATTTTCAAGTATGCGAATTGGCGAATGAAGATGGATGGGATCCTGAGATTAGTATTGATGGTTTAACATTAACTTGGGCTCCATCCAGTACTCAATTAACACTTGTAATTGAAGCGGGAGCTCCGATTGGAATGACCTTTGAGGATATTACAGATTTTTATGACATAAAAATTATAAGCGAAACGGAATTTGAAATTGAAGCATCAGTAGATATTAGCGGTGTTATTACAGATGATGTTTTATTAAGCGGTGTGGTTGGAAGTTGTATCGACATTTCGGATTATTCTTTTATTAATTCTACCTGTGATTTGACACCTGAGGCAAATGCTTTTTGGACTATCATGAATATTAAATTTGATGCAGATGATTTCTTTTCGGATGGGGAAATTGTAGAATCACTTGTATTTGTTCCACAATTGGAAAAATATTTAGGGGTTGCAACAGCTACAGAGCTGTACCAATGGGAATACGTAAGTTCTACTGAGTTTAAAATAACTAATGAAACTGGTGATCGGTATATTACAATGCATTTAACAACTCCGATTAGTGCTGATGAATTTATTAATTCTCTTTCAGGTGTTTCGATCGATACTTATGTGGGTCCTAATAAAAACTTCACCTTTTTACAGGAATCAATTACAGAACCATTTTTCGGGTATGCCGACTGGAATTGGGGGGTTACCGATATTTATGATTTCCCTATTACTAATTGCGGATTTGATTTTCCCATATCATGCAGTGAGCCAGAACATTATAATAGAATTGATCTGGAAAATCTATTGCAAAAACTTGTAACGGACGGTGATTTAATTCCTGCCGGTGACATAAATCTCGATGCGTTAACAGAATATACTCCAAGCTTGGAATTATTAACTGGTTCTCCTCTGACAGATGAAGTCTGGAGGGTAATAGAGGTTACCGAAGATCATTTGGTAGCAGCAATCAGCACCATAATCGAGGAGGAGTATACTGATAATTGCGCATTTGAATTTGTCATTTCTGATCCTGAAATGATAGAAGAGTTTGCCTTTGATGACGATATTATAACTGCAATTAATTCCATCACAAGTGATTATTCAGAATCGCTTTCTTCAGAATTTACGTATGATTTTATTACCCAGTTTTATGATGGCACTAATTTATATGATATCAGAACTTCTGGTTGTGTTCCTGTCAAGAATTGTAACGATTGTGATGACGCACTTTCACCTTCAAGCACTCCTGGAACTTTTGCAGAACTTGAAATGGTTGTTGGAATTAATAATATCTCCAATGGAGAAAGAAAAATCGATATTACCGGATCGCATCCCGATTTAAGCGATGATGTTTTAAGTACAATTGTTGTTACATTTGGGGCAACAGCTATAATTGTAAATGTAACATCTGAACTGGTTACGACTTCATCTGAATTTGATTTATCTGTTGGTACTCATTTAGAATCTATATTAGGTTTCTATGAATCAGATATTGTAAATCTTTTATCAACATCTTACACATCACCGAATTTTTTTATAAATTTAGAGATGGGTTCAGCAGCGCCTTTACCTTCTATATTAGCACTTGATGATGAATGCGTTTCCAATACCATCCATTTTGAAGAATTCGAAATGATCAATGATTGTTTTGAAAATTTAATGTTGGTTGCACATTCCAATGCACAAACTGCATATAATAGGCAAATTGAAACTTTAAAGAGTAATTTTAAGGCCAATTATAAAGCTGCATGTTTTAATACATTAATCGATTTTTCAGAAACATTTACAATGGAGTATGATGCAGCGGAATATCAATATACGCTTTATTACTATGATCAGGCAGGCAGTTTGGTTGCCACAGTTCCGCCTGAAGGTGTTTTAGTGCTTCCTGACGCTGAATTGGATGATGTAGAAACTGCAAGAGCAGCCGGAACAGCATATACGTTCGCTTCTCCCCATACATTAGTAAGTTATTATGTTTATAATAGCCTTAATCAACTAAAATGGCAGAAAACACCCGATGCTGGAGTTTCCGAATTTTGGTATGACGGACTTGGCCGTTTGGTGCTCTCTCAAAATGCCAAACAAAATGAGTCCTTTGAAATTGATGATCCTACTGATTATTCAAATTATAGCTATTCCAAATTTGATCGTTTAGGCAGAATTATTGAAGTTGGTCAAGTGACTCTTCTTGATGGGATAGAAGGTGATACGGAAATAGAGATTGAAGCTTTTAATGCTTTGTTAAACGATATGGATGCATTTCCTGATAATCTTTCACCACTTGAAAGAGTTGAAGTAACGCATACTTTTTATGATGCTGTGCCATATCCTGCATTAGCAGAAACTCCTCCTTTTGGACCTAATGGCCAAGAAAATTTGCGAAAAAGAATATCGACAGTTTTATATCAGGATACCCATGACAATACGTGGGCAGATTATCAGCATGCAACACATTATACTTACGATATACATGGAAATGTTTTTTCTTTAATACAAGATAATCCATCTTTAGAAACATTAGGTGAACAGTTTAAGAAAATTGATTATGATTACGATCTTGTTAGCGGAAATGTAAATACAGTAAGCTATCAACAGGCAGACGTTGATCAGTTTTACCATATGTATTTTTATGATTCTGATAACAGAATTGAAGAGGTATATTCAAGCGATAATAGTTTTTATTTTTCAAAGGACGCAGAATATCAATATTACAGACATGGTCCATTAGCGAGAACTGTTACTGGGGCCTTGCAAGTGCAGGGAACAGATTATGCGTATACCATACAAGGTTGGTTAAAAGGAGTAAATGCCGGCGCTATAA
>Ga0163152_10003387_pt1 | contig 20851 bp, 18 predicted proteins | sample OliLakLV19MP8IB2_FD_148635 | JGI IMG/M metagenome (GOLD analysis project Ga0163152, IMG submission 148635) | Freshwater microbial mat bacterial communities from Lake Vanda, McMurdo Dry Valleys, Antarctica - Oligotrophic Lake LV.19.MP8.IB-2 | ecosystem: Environmental > Aquatic > Freshwater >...
CCGATGGCACTGTCGGTCAGTTGTATCATGCGACATCAACCCCTCATATGTTCATCATCGACAAAGACTCGAACCTGGCTTATCGGGGCGCTATCGACGACAACAATAGTTCCGACGCTGAAGACGCGCCCAAAGCCAAGAACTACGTAGCAGCGGCTCTTGACCAAGCAATGGACGGAAAACCAATTACAACCACTGCAACCCAAGCCTATGGCTGCTCGGTCAAATACAAAAAATAGTAAATACAAGCGGAGCTAGAATGCACAAGATCAATCTCATTTTGCCGATCGCGATGCTCGGTCTCACTGTAGCGCCGGCACTTGCCGAGACGTGGACAATCGATGGCAAACATTCGCAAGCCAATTTCAAGGTCCGTCACATGATGGTCTCGAACGTGAACGGCACCATATCCGGTATCAAAGGCGCGGCTGAGTACGACGGCAAGAATATTGCCGGACTAAAGGTCAATGCTGACATGGACATAAATACGATCAGCACCAATGAAGCCGGACGTGACAAACATCTGCGTGGGGCAGATTTTTTCGACACAGAAAAGTTTCCCAACATGTCCTTCAAGAGCAAGCGCGTTGTTAAAGGGAGTAAAGGAAAGTTCAAACTCATTGGCGATTTGACCATGCACGGAGTCACCAAAGAAGTCGCTCTTGCTGTTGAGGGACCGACGCCTGTAATCAAAGACTCCAAAGGACAAGAGCGCTTCGGCGCTTCAGCAACCGCAAACATCAATCGCAAAGACTTTGGCCTTGCGTACAACAGCGTCTTGGAAGCCGGCGGCGTTTCGATCGGCGACAAAGTCCAAATCACACTGGACATTGAATTGACAAAGGACGGTAAAAAACCGTCCCCGGAAAAAGCGCCTAAGTAAGATGGGTTAACTGAGGTTAGCCCCATGTCGCCGACTCTCTCTAACGAATGCAGGCGAAAGCCAGCATATCGCCGAGCGAGTCGGCGCATTATTTCGCTCCAGCAGTTCGATTCCCGCGCTTGACATTTGACGGCATTTGGCTAATATGTGTAGACCGACTTTTTCTCTGGTTACACCTTACTAAGTTCGCAAAAAGTTTCTCGTTCCATTTCACGGAGCGAGTCACGTCACGTTTAATAGCGGCTCTCCGTTTCCCAGGTGAGCGTGAACCCAATTCGTTCTTCGATTCGTCGAGAGTGCGCCATGTTGTCTATGAAACAAACAAATAGCCTTATCCCCGTGCGCCTGGGAGGTCTTCTGATCTCAGCTGGATTTATCCGCCCGGACCACATGGCCTCTGCCTTGTCGCAGGCCAGGCAACACAATCAGAAGTTAGGCGAAATTCTGGTCGCCACAAATCTCGTTACCAACGCCGACTTGAAATGCGCCCTTGAGCTTCAGCGTCTGATCAAAGATGGCAGCATAACAGTGGAAATGGGCACCCGCGCATTGAAGCAAACTCGAGCCCAGGAGGGCGGCGTGCACTCGGCGTTGGTCCACCTTGGTTACAAAGAAGACGAGGCGATTAAGACAACTGACCTGGCTTCGATCCTTCAGGATGCAGGAGTAATCACCAAGGCGCAGGTAGAACAAGCGAGCTGGAATGCAGCCAAAAACGGTCTGCCGTTGGGAAGAAATTTGGTACTTGCAGGAGCGCTTTCCCCCTCAGGACTGGGCTCAGCCCTTAACGCGTTAGTGCTTCTGCGGGAAAAGTCTGTCAGTCGTCAGGAAACAGTCAACGCACTGCGTACTTCTTATCAGCAAAAAACTCCGCTTGAAGAAACTTTGGCGCAAGCGGCAAACATTTCACCAAACCATGTCCGTGTCGGAGAGCTACTCAGCAGCGCCGGTTTGCTATCGGAAAGCGATTCGATGATCGCAGTTGAAAATGGACTTCTGAATCAAAAGGCCATCGGACAAGTGTTGCTTGAGGCCCGCATGGTATCGACTCTGGTGCTAGACGCCTGCATAAAACTGCAACGCATGATTCAGAATGGCGCTGTCAGCAAAGTACAAGCTTCAGAGCTTTTGCGCCAGGTAGCTTCAAAACAGGTTGGACTTGAAGATTTTCTATCGGAAATGTCTTATCTGAAATCACGCGTGCTGGAATTACTTGTTCGAAGCGGGTTGGTCACTGAAGCGCATCTGCAAACCATTCTTTTACACAGCCCTGAGCTCGAGAACGATTTGATAAAAGCGCTGTTTGTTCACGATGTAATTTCCCAAGAGATGTTCCGCAATTGCGTTCGTTGTATCTACACCGTTGACGCTGGCAATCATACCCTTAATGAAATGATTGTTTGGTTGCGCGGCGAATACAGCGGTTTGCTGCAAGAAAGCGCTTAAAGACGACTTTTAAACAGGTTTATTGGTGGGAAAGTCGGACGAACTTTCTTCGCCCTACTTGAAGAACACGCGATTGCCCCGCAGGTACTTCGATGACAGCATTGGGATCTTTTTGCTGCTCACTGTCTAACCGGACCCCGCCTTCAGCCACCAAACGCTTGGCCTCACCAGTTCCGCTGACCATTTGAGCACTGACCATCAAGCGAAATAATTGGGCTGGTTCGGTAACCACATATGTGGGCATCTCGTCCGGCGCCTGCCGCTCGCTGTGCACGCGCTTCCACTCGTCAACAGCATGCTGCCCGGCTTGCTTACCGTGATACTGCCCAACTATCTGCCGGGCAAGTTGTTCTTTGAACTGCATCGGGTTGGCACCAGCCTTGATCTGATTGCCGATATCCTCGATCTCGGGGCCCGTCAAAGTTGTTGTCAGTTCGTAGTACTTGAGAATTAGCCCATCCGGAATACGCATCACTTTGCCGAACATATCAACCGGCGCATCTTTGAGCCCTATGTAGTTGCCGTAGGTCTTGCTCATTTTCTTTTCGCCGTCCGTTCCTTCCAACAGTGGAAGCAGAAAAGCAAGTTGTTGAACTTTGAACCCATAATGCGGCTGAAGTTCTCGTCCTTGGAGAATATTAAAGCGCTGGTCCGTGCCACCAAGCTCGATATCAGATTTGATAGCTACAGAATCATATCCTTGCAGCAGCGGGTAAAAGACTTCGTGCAAACCGAGCGGCAGCCCCTTTTCTACACGATCACCGAATGCTTCCTTAGCTAACAGTTGATTGACGGTGACGCTACCTGCCAGCTTGAGGAGCTGCTCCAGGTTGAGCGGTGCAAGCCAATCTGCGTTGTTAACGACCTCAGTTTTTTCGATATCAATAATCAGCGCCATCTGATCGAGGTAGGTCTTCGCATTGGCATTTACCTGTTCCTCGGTCAGTACAGGACGAGTCTCGATTCGCCCTGTGGGATCTCCAATTCTCGCGGTGAAGCCACCGATGATCAGAACCACCTGATGCCCAAACTCTTGAAAGCGAAGCAGTTTGCGAAAAACAACCGCATGCCCCAGGTGCAAATCAGTCGAGGTAGGGTCGACGCCCAGCTTCACTCGCAACGGGCGCTTTTCTAGTCGTGCAAGTTGAATTCGCTGGGCAAGTCCCTTTAGACCTTCCGGCAAAACCTCAGCGCCGCGGATAAGCTCACGCGCTTCGTCCAAAACATCAGCGGGGATTGTTGATTTCCAGTCGTCTGTCTTTAGCGTATCCACTCGAATCACCTGCTCTGGGCGCTAAGAATCTTAGCATGACGTCCAATTCTCCTTGTCCGGGGCATTGGCCTAGGCTAAGATTCCTTGCGCAGCACTGCATACTAGAGGTCCAAAATGGCAGCTCCTTACAGCCCCCAACAAATTGAGGAAAAGTGGCAAGCCATCTGGGAAAAGAACGGAATCTACAAAACCAAGGAAAACGATAGTCGTCCAAAGTTCTACTCCCTGGTCATGTTCCCCTATCCATCCGGCGACCTGCACATGGGGCATATGCGGGTCTATACCATTTCTGATGTCATTTCTCGCAGTCGCCGAATGCAAGGATTCAATGTCCTGAATCCAATGGGCTGGGACTCTTTCGGACTACCTGCCGAGAACGCTGCGATCAAGCGAAATATGCACCCCGGTGCATGGACCGACCAGAACATCAAATTCATGCGTGACGAACAGCTGAAAAAACTGGGCACTAGTTACGATTGGGATCGCGAAGTTACAACCAGCAAACCGGAATACTATCGCTGGACGCAATGGCTCATTCTTAAGCTTTACCACGCCGGCCTGGTCTATCGCAAAAGCGCGCCAGTCAATTGGTGCCCTCAGTGCGAGACAGTTCTGGCTAACGAGCAGGTCGAAAATGGTGCCTGTTGGCGACATCCGGAAACGCCTGTACAACAAAAGCAAATGGCGCAGTGGTTTCTCAAGATCACCGCTTACGCAGACGCTCTTTTAGACGATTTGGATCAACTCACCGGCTGGGCCGAGCGCGTGCGGTTGATGCAAAGGAACTGGATCGGCCGATCGCAAGGCGCAGATTTGCACTTTACCGTGGAAAGCAAACCGAACGTCAAAATCACCGTGTTCACAACTCGCCCAGACACCGCATTTGGTGTCAGCTATCTTGTTCTGGCACCGGAACATCCTTTGGTCAAAGAACTGACCACAGATGAGCAAAAGCCAGCCGTTGAAAAATACGTGGACGAAGCAAAGCGCAAGACAGAATTAGAGCGAGTCTCCGCAGACGAGAAGCAAAAGACTGGAGTGACAACCGGTGCATTCGTTGTCAATCCGTTTAACGGAGACATCGTCCCAATTTGGGTCTCTGACTATGTCCTGATGAGTTATGGAACAGGCGCGGTGATGGGCGTACCGGCCCACGACGACCGGGACTTTGTCTTTGCCCGGAAACACAACTTGTCGATTCGCGAAGTGATTTCCGCGAGCGGACAACCCTCCGGCGAACTCAAAGAGGCTTTCATTGAACCCGGCGTCATGATCAATTCCGGGCAATTTAACGGAATGCCCAATTCCGAAGCCAAAACAAAAATGATCGAATGGGCTGCAAAGAATTTAAGCGGCGCAGCCAAGACGCAGTTCCGTTTACGCGACTGGCTGATCAGCCGCCAGCGCTACTGGGGTTGCCCGATACCACTCATTCACTGCGAAAAGTGCGGCGTCGTTCCAGTGCCGGAAGACCAGCTGCCGGTAGAACTTCCTATCGAAGGCGTTGAATTCACCGGCAAAGGTGGCAATCCGCTGGCTAAAACTGCCGCCTGGATGAATGTCGACTGTCCAAAATGCCAAGGACCAGGCAAGCGCGAAACCGACACCATGGATACATTCATCGATTCGAGCTGGTACTACTTGCGGTACTGCGACACAGGCAATACTTCGGCCGCCTTTTCCAAAGAAAAAGTCGATTACTGGATGCCGGTGGATCAATACGTAGGCGGTATTGAACATGCGATCCTACACCTGCTCTATTCACGCTTCTTCACAAAAGCCTTAAAGGATATTGGTTTGGTTAGCTGTAGCGAGCCATTCACCAACTTGCTGTCTCAAGGCATGGTGACAAAGTTCTCTCCGGACTCCGGACGTATAGAAAAGATGTCAAAATCCCGCGGAAACGTGGTCGGCACTACTGATTTCTTCAAGCGCTTCGGGGCTGACGCTGCGCGATTATTCACTCTATTTGCATCGCCACCGGAGCAGGAACTGGAATGGTCGGAAGAAGGAGCTATCGGTCAATTCCGATTCCTCAATCGCATATGGCGACTTGCCCAAGACTTAGTTGACAACAATGTAATCGTCGATGCTCAAGGTAAACCTATCGTTCCAGCTGTCGGGATTCTTTCAGCCCAAGACATGGACGGGCGAGCAAAACCGGTTCTGCAAGCCGTTCATGCCACTATCAAGGCGGTGTCGGATGACCTAAGCCGTGAGCGTTTTTCATTCAATACCGCCATCGCACGATGCATGGAGTTGGTCAACGCACTCTACACATTCATCTATCACGGACCCGCCGCCAATGGTAACGGCAAGGAATCGGATGAAGTCAAAGCCGGCGACAACCTGTCCGAAAAAGACAAGGAACTTGTATGTTTTGCTCTGCGAAGTTTGCTGCTCGTAATGGCGCCAATGGCGCCGCACATATCTGAGGAGCTGTGGCATCAAGCTGGCTTTGCCAAGGACGAAGATGATTCGATCCATGAAACTCAGTGGCCTGGCTACGTTCGCGAACTGACAGTATCAGACACTGTTGAACTGGTGCTGCAAGTCAATGGCAAAATTGTGAATAAGATGGATGCACCACGCACACTGCCTGAAAAAGATGCTGAGAAACTAGCCTTAGCCGATGTAAAGATACAAGAAAAGATCGCCGGTCGCACTGTGCGTAAAGTAATCGTGGTGCCAGGTAGACTGGTAAATATTGTAGTGGCAGATAAATAGAAGACAAGTGGTCAAATTTGCGCAATCTAGTGCAAACTACTGAGTTGAAGACATTAGAAGCATTCTTTCTGGGCATATTTTTAGCAGACACTCTCTATTCCCCCCATTGTGTAGATTAAGGTCATTATGACGACCGGTTTAAAACGAACAGTTGATATATCACCGCCAGATCCCAAGCCAATTTTCACGGTGCTGATGATCTGCATCATGCCGTTATTCGTGTCCAGTGGCAAAATCGACTGGGTGTCATTAATGGCGTTCACGCCGAAGGGGTTCGAAGCGCTACTTGCGGCGAGCAACTACGCGGGGATGATTTCTTACCTGACTACAGCCACATTTGCGCAGCTGTCGCAATGGATTTGGCTTATCAATGGCTTGTGCTTCTGGATTTTCGGCTATGTGCTGGAAAAGAAAATGAAAGGGTGGCGCTTCCCGGTCTTCATTTTCTTGAGCATGATCTGTGCCTGGACCGCTGTATACGTGACGGCCGGTTTCAACTACACCAAGATGTACATCGGACCGTCCATGCTCCTGTTTGCCATGCTCGGCGGCTATTTCGCTTTTTTCCCGAAGAAACCCTTCACGCCTCAGCAATGGGTACGCCCTTCAACGGAGATCTTCAGCCGAAAACATGACCAAAAAGAAGAAACGGCCTTACGTTATTGGGTTAACCCTTGGAATTACGTCGTTTTCTTTGCCGTCTATCAAATTCTCCTGCAGGTTGGTCTTAATTTCCCAGCCGGCGAAGTCGTCAACCGCACTCACATCCCATTTCTCGGGCAGCTTCATGGCTGGCTACTTGGACGCATGCAAGGAGGGCAGGTTTCCGCCTTCTCGCCTGTCGCTGCAATGATTGCACTTGGTTGCGGCGCCTTCCTCTCGCAAGTGTTACCGAAGTTTGCGATGTCTCTGAAGCCCAAACGCCCAGGTGGCAAGCTTCAATTGGAAGTTATCCAGCATTACCGAGAACTGCGCACGCTGGACATGACACACGACCAGGCCTGCGAAGGTGCAGCTAAGTTTGCCGCAGTGCCCATCGACATTGCAAAAGACTGGATTTCCAAAGGGGCAGCCGGTCTCAAGGATCAGGACATCAAGCACTAGATAAGCCCCAGCTCATCGCTGGCTTGTCGTTGGAAAGCTGCCTTAAACAGCGCAAATTAAGACTTTACAACCCTGTGTTAGGATAGGGCGTCTTATTTTGCTTGGTGGAATCTCTTGAACGAACCATCGCGTTCGAATTTGAAAAGCGGTGATGTCCAGAGTGGTATCACATATGGCGCCGGCGAAGGCTTCTGGCATTCGGTAGAATGGCTGCGGCTTTTACAGATCTGCATTGACACTCTGATTATTTCGTTTGCCCTGGCAGCAGCGTTCCTTATACGTTTCGACGGCAAGTTGAGCCCGGAATACCTGAGCCAGTTGATGGTGTTCATGCCGGTTCTGGTGCCGCTTCGTTTAGCAGCCAACGGCATCTGCGGAGTCTATCGCAGATTATGGCGCTATACCGGTCTGACAGAAGTAGTAGAACTTGCGCTGGCAACGGTTAGCGTAACGACGATTTTGATGATCCTACGCGCGCTGGGCAATCTGCCAGTGGATGGACATCAACTTTCGTACGGCATCATCCTGACCGAGCCAGCCCTTGTCTTTTTGCTATTGGCCACAGCTCGGGTTTCGCGGCGCATGCAAACGGAGCACGAACAACGACGGCACTGGCGTCAACCAGTTAAGCGCAGAGCGTTAGTCGTCGGTGCAGGCGATGCTGGACAAATGGTCGTGAAAGAACTTAGACATCGCGCGGATGTTGGCGTAGACGTCGTCGGATTCGTAGACGATGATCCAGCTAAAGTAAAAAAGCGAATAGGCAATCTCACCGTATTTGGTACCACCAAGAATTTGGCAAAGTTCGTCGAAGAACTGTTTGTCGATCAAGTAATCATTGCGATCCCTTCCGCTGACCCTGCGGAAATTCGACGCATCGTAGATATTTGCCGAGTATGCGAAGTCGAGACACGCATTCTTCCAGGCTTGTTTGAATTGATAGACGGCCGCGTAAGCGTAAGCCAATTGCGGGAAGTCTCTTTGGAAGATCTGCTCGGTCGGGAACCTATCGACCTCGACAGCTCGCTGATTTCAGAGTACATCCAAGGCAAGCGCGTTCTTGTCACAGGCGCAGGCGGTTCCATCGGTAGCGAACTGTGCAGACAAATAATGCGATTTGAGCCGGAAGAACTTATCTTGCTTGGTCGTGGTGAAAATAGCATCTTCTCAATCCACCAAGAGCTTAAACGCCGACCGGAGCCAGTTGTGCTGACACCAGTCATTGCCGACATTCGCGATCCGCACAGAATGGCGAACATCTTTTCGAAACATCGACCCCATGTAGTATTCCATGCTGCTGCACACAAACATGTTCCACTCATGGAACTGAACGTCAGCGAAGCCATCACCAATAATGTCGGTGGAAGTCGCAATCTCGCTAGACTCTCGGATGAGTTCGGCGTTGACCGGTTTGTCCTTGTATCCAGCGATAAAGCAGTGAATCCGACCAGTGTTATGGGCGCTACCAAGCGCATCGCAGAACTGGTTGTGCAGGATATGGCACGAAGATCGAAAACCAATTTTGTGGCTGTTCGCTTTGGCAACGTCCTTGCCAGTCGCGGCAGCGTAATCCCGATCTGGCGGGGGCAGATCGCCGCCGGTGGTCCAGTGACGGTAACTCATCCGGAAGCGACGCGTTACTTCATGCTGATACCAGAGGCGGTGCAGCTAATTCTGCAGGCAGGCGCCATAGGCGACCCTGGAGATATCTTCGTTCTGGACATGGGCAGGCCAATTAAAATCCTTGATCTGGCAAAAGACTTGATCAAACTATCCGGGCTGCGATTGGGACAAGACATTGCTATTGAGTTCGTAGGGCTTCGACAGGGCGAGAAGCTCCACGAAGAATTACTCACAGCCGAAGAGGGGCTAACCCAAACTTCCTATCGCAAAATCTTCGTTGGCAAACCGCAGGTTATTGATCCGGATCTATTGAACCTGGAGCTGCAAACCATATTCCGTTCCGCTCAAGCTGACGATGAGCAGTCAATGCGTCGCAGCTTAGATACAATAATTGGCGGACAGCAGCTACAAAGTACTATGAGTAGCGTCGCCCAAGCCGCCCGCTGATGGGGAACCCATGAGTACCGACGCCGACGTCCTGGAGCACAAAGAACAAAAGCTCGAGCGCTTACTGCACGAACAAGTAAGCTTGATTGTTGCCTATTCCGGCGGCGTTGACAGCTCGTTGCTGGCTTACTACGCGCGCAAGGTGCTGGGCGAACGCGCCAAAGTCGTGATCGCCGTATCGCCAAGTCTTGCAGCTGAGGAGCTCATCGCTGCTCGCGAGCAAGCGGTGGCGTTCAACTGGCAGTTGCAAGAAATATCCACCCATGAGCTTGATAATCCTAACTACGAACGCAATGATCAAATGCGTTGCTACCACTGTAAGAAGACATTGTTTGCGGAACTGGAACAGATTGCCGCGCAAGAAAACATAAACAGCATCGCTTACGGGGCCAATGTTGATGATCAGAAAGACTATCGCCCCGGTCACAAAGCCGCGCGCGAGTTCAACGTAATAAGTCCGCTGCAGGAAGCGGGGATGGTCAAGGAAGACATCCGGCAATTGGCCAAAGCAGCCGCTTTGCCGTCTTGGGACAGACCACAGGCAGCATGCTTGTCCTCAAGATTTCCCACCTTCGAGCCTGTAACGCTTCAGGGACTCAGTCAAATAGACAGATCGGAAGCATTTCTGCACTCGCTCGGTTTCAAACAAGTAAGAGTACGGCACTACGGCGATAAAGCCAAAGTCGAGATCGACAAAGACGAGCTTCCGCGCTTGCTAGATGATAGCGAGCTGTCTAACCAAGTGATAGCAAAACTGCAGGAGTTTGGCTACCGGGAAGTCTCGATTGATCCTGAAGGTTATCGTCAAGGCGCAGCCAACACCTTTCTTCAACACGCCGATATCGGTGTCTAATGGACAAGGAACGTTTGAGTGCGATACTGAATACGGTGGCATCGGGCGACATGAGCACCGACGAGGCCCTGGAGCTCTTGCGTCACTTGCCTTATGACGATTTGGGATTCGCCAAGCTGGACTCGCATCGCAGCCTGCGCCAGGGCATTCCGGAAGTAATATTTTGCCCGGGGAAAACTGTTGGGGAAAATGATTATCTATGGAGCTCTTCCAGTTCCGGATGAGTCACTGCTTGTGGTGGCAGTAGTAACCGCCGGAACTGCAGATTTGCCGGTTGCAGAAGAAGCCGCGCTGGTATTGCAATCGCAGGCCGTTCCCGTGATTCGCCTATCTGATGTTGGCGTTGCCGGTCTCCACCGGTTATTGAATAACCTTGAAATGCTTAGAAAGGCATCTGTGGTGATTGTAGTTGCCGGAATGGACGGCGCACTGCCGAGCGTAGTCGGCGGATTGCTGGAAGCACCAGTAATCGCCGTGCCGTCTTCGGTAGGCTACGGAGCAAGCTTTCAGGGATTGGCAGCTTTGCTTACGATGCTCAACAGCTGCGCAGCCGGACTGACCGTCTGCAACATAGACAACGGATTCGGCGCCGCCGTCGCCGCAGTCAAAATCGTCAAAGCAGTCAACACCGGCCTCCGTTCGCGATCGTAAGAGGGAGGGGCTTGTCCCCTCCCCTACCAGCACGTGGCAAGGAATGCCCGACAGACACGGCCAAGACCATCCCTACAGCCAGTTTTGAGCTGTGGCGTAGGCACACGGGCCGTCCGAATATTAAATGTGAACGGTCCCTCCTAAAGCCTGGGAGTTATTTGTGGAGGGATAGTCCGGGCAGTGATGCCGCCCTGACATGCGTAAGAGTTTCCCCGAACGCACACGATTAAGGGCTCCCATAACAGGGAGCTTTTAGTCGTGTCTGGGGATTGCAAGGTTGCCTTATTGGTAATTACTGAGGCGGACTACATCGTGATTACGCCAGCATTCATTTTCCTAACACGGGCCTGAGCTTCTCGCGCTAGCTTATATTGATGGCTCTTTTGCAAAAGAGTTGCGTACTGCTCTTCTAGGTGTAGGACGGCCAGGCAGTTTGGTCCTTCCAGTATCTTCTGAAGGACAATGAGCTGCCAACAGTATTGCGCCGCAGTTTTGAAATTACCAAATTTGGAGTAATGAAAAATCAGTTGTTGCAGCGAGTAGGCATTAGTCCAATCGCGCCCTCTAGCTTTGTCCAGCTGCAAGATTTTCCGGTGAACTTCTATCGCCTTAGCAGACTGTTTGGTTTCGTCATAAAATCGCGCAAGATCACGATAGGCCTGCGTGACTTCGAACAACCTTGGACTTTGCTTGGCCATGTTCAGATAAATCTTGAACTCTGCTTCGGCGTCGGCCACTTTGTTCAGCCGCTGATAAGTCTCCGCGAGTCCATGGTCTTTCTTCAAAATCGCTTGGATGGTTTTCTCGTCAGCATCACCATAGCTTGCACGCTCGTAGACTTCTTGCGCCAGACAATCTGCGCATTGGGCAATCAGAACAACAGCTGTGACAAATATAAGCGATGAACTTTTCCTGTTCATTTTTGCGCGTCCCAATACTATTCGTCAGGATCAGCCGGACGCCCTCTTCGAGGTGCTGCTGCTGCAGCCTTGGCCTTGTCTAGCATGTCCTGATAATCACCAACATTGACCGATACCGTTTGTACGGCATTCTTGCGCAATACCAGGAAGTTAAGCACATCACTTACTTTCTTTGTTTGTACGTACTCTTTAACGTCCTTCGGATTAGGAGTTTCCTTATTATCAATCTTTTGAATGACATCACCAAGCTCAAGTCCTGAGGATTTAGCTGGGCTGCCTTCGACGAAACCGACAATAGCCACACCTTTAGTTGCCAGCGGAACACCGATGCTCTTCGTCAAACCCTCATCCAATTCGTGCATTTGAATCCCAAGCCAAGGTCGCAAAATCTTGCCTGTGGCAATCAGCGAATCGGCCACAGTTTTTGCAACATCGATCGGAATCGAGAACCCAATGTTTTGAGCATTTCGGTGAATGGCAGTGTTGACGCCTATCACATCGCCACTCAGGTTGAGCAGCGGTCCGCCGGAATTTCCGGGATTGATAGCGGCGTCGGTTTGAATGAAGTTGATGTTGCCGTTAACGTCGGTCACAGAACGACCGACTGCAGAAATAATTCCCAGGGTCACGGTGTGATCAAATCCAAGCGGACTGCCAATTGCCACCGCAAACTCACCGGGACGCAATGTTGTTGAGCTACCCATCTTGAGGGTAGGAAGGTCCTCTGCGTTGATTTTAATGACTGCCAGATCGCTAAAGAAGTCCAGCCCAACAATCTTTCCTTCAAATGTACGCTTATCATTCAAAGTTACTTTGATTTTCTCTGCATCTTTTACGACGTGCGCGTTGGTGACTATATAACCGTTAGGGCGAACGATGAAGCCAGAGCCGGTATCTCGCTTTTCGAATTTAGGTGTGGCCTGTTTCTGGGGCGTGCCACCACTTCCTGCACCACCACCGCCGAAGAGATCCTTCGGGCTAACTTGGCGACCGTTGAAGAAAAATTGCATATCCGGTGGCAACCCACCCAAACCATTGATTGCAAATGGCATAGAAGCTTTGGCCATTTCGCTGACATCGATGTTGACCACCGCCGGCGCGGCTGCAGCGGCCATGTCAGCAACCGTATTTGCGCCCAGCGTTACCAGAGCTGCCGAGGCTTCCGCCCCAATTGCCGGAGCCGGTGTCGTAAAACCAGCGACGAATGAAAGGGTGCCTAGCGCTACTGACGCTGCGATCAATCTGTTTGCACGCATCTAGTTAACCCCTTTCTGGTTTGGACGGAATTAGGACCTCTACAGTCAATATTAAAGACCGAATTGAGTGCAATCCGCCATGCCTGAGCGACTTCCTCTTTACAGTCGAAGGACAAGACTATTTGCTATCTACCCATGCCGAGATGCTGAGCTGTTTGAAACACTTTCCCTTCAGTCAGGATTGAAGGGGCAATTATCACCTCAACCTGCTGCATTTCTTGTATGGAAGCTGCACCTAAGGTCGACATGCTCGTTTTCAGCGCACCGATAAGATTCTGACTGCCGTCGTCCACAGTTGCCGGTCCGAGAATGATCTGTTCGAGTTTGCCGACGCGACCGACCTTAATGCGCGTACCCCGCGGTAGCACAGGGCTCGGCGTTGCCATTCCCCAGTGGAATCCTCTGCCGGGTGCTTCTTCGGCACGTGCCAACGGGGAACCAATCATCACTGCATCGGCACCGCACGCAATGGCTTTGCAAATGTCACCGCCAACGGCCATGCCACCATCGGCAATCATCGTCACTTTGCGGCCTGTGCGAGCTTCGTAATCAGCCTTCGCTGCGGAACAATCTGCAATAGCTGTGGCCATCGGAACACCAATGCCCAGAACGCCGCGCGAAGTGCAGGCGGCTCCGGGACCGACGCCAACGAGAATTCCTTCTACGCCCGTATCAAGCAATCGAAGCGCTGCGTCATAAGTAACACAGTTGCCAACTATGACGGGCACTCCAATTTCAGCACAGAATGCTTTGAGATCTAGCTGCGTATTGCCCTGAGCAGTTTTGTGCTCAATACCGATAACAGTCGACTGAATGAAAAGGAAGTCAACGCCTGCTTTCACAGCGATCGGACCATATTGTCGTGCCATATTGGGCGTGATAGATGCCGCTACCAGCACTCCTTGGGCTTTGATTTCTTTGACGCGCAGAGCAATCAATTCTTCCCGAACCGGCGCCGCGTAGAGCTTTTGCATAACTTCAACAAACTGCGTGTTGTCGCATCCGATCACCTGGTTGTACGCCTCTGTGGAATCTTCGTAGCGCGTTTGCAAACCCTGGAGATTGATCACGCCCAAGCCACCAAGCTTGCCCATGATGACCGCAGTCTTTACGTCTACCACCCCATCCATAGCGGAAGCCATAATTGGCAACGCCAGACGATGCTTGCCCAGCGTAATGGAGACGTCACACAACTCGAAATCAAGTGTGATCAACCCGGGAACCAAAGCTATCTCATCAAAACCGTATGCCCGGCGTGTGGCCTTGCCTCTGCCAATCATCATCGCGCTGTTTTGAAGCTCTTGCTTCGCCGCCGTTTGCATCTTGCTACCTCACTCGCCTCAAGGATTTGGTAAATATTAGCACCAGTGAATCTAAGAGCGACGCGGTTATGCCGGAATGTCAAGGACGGATCATTGAATAGTTTCAGACGGAGCCGCTATCAGCGCCTGCCTCGACAAGCTTGCTCGTGCCTGGCAGCCGGCACTGGCGAGCACTGGTCGTTCGGTGTTGATATATTGATGAGTGTTCGTCAACTCCAACTAGAGGGTGCCTGCTTTGGAAACGTTGCACATACCGCAAGGCATCAACTACGAGTGCACAGGCTGCGGCAAATGCTGCAGTGGTTGGGCGGTTCCGATGACGGAAGCCGATCACGAGCGCATTTCAGCAGTCGAGTGGACAGGCATCAACCCGGCGCTCAGGCAAAAACCCTTGTATCGCGAATTGACGAAGAACGAAAGTAAAGGCACGCCGTATTCGCACAAAATCGTCTCGGACACCGGCACCTGCCCATTTTTGGTAGACAAGCTCTGCAACATTCACGCCGAGCGCGGCATCGAATTCAAACCGTCGATCTGCCAACTCTTTCCCTACTGTTTCAGCGAAACTCCCACCGGGGTCTACGCTACCGTTTCCTTCGTGAGTGTGGGTGCCGTCTATAACGCAGGCGCCCCACTGCTCGATCAACGAGAGTATCTTGAGCGCAAGTGGCTGGAATTCCGGCGCATGTACCCGGACTACAAACCGGACTGGTCGCATACGCGCCTGTCCGTTGGAATGCCAATTACATGGGAACAGTATTTGCAAATTGAAAAGCGCTTACTCGAGATTCTCAAAGAAGACGAAAAGCCGCTAGCTGTGCGCTTGTTGGAATGCTCCAGCTTTCTTCGCACCCAGTTGCCTGCGGCAGCGGGCGTACCAACGCCCGTCGCGGCGCCAACAACGCTTACCGATGTGCCACCACTAAACTCATTGGACAAAGCTCTTCTATCGGTATTCCATAAAATGTATTTCCCCGCCAAGGCCTTGAAGCAAGGCGACGGAGACTTCAGCGCCATGCGCCTTGCAGCAGAAAATTTCCTTGGTAGCAAAAGACTGCAATTGCCAGGTACTTCTTTTTCCGTTGAAGAATTGAACGCTTTGCCATTTTGTGACGACAAAGAAGTCGACAATCTTCTTTATAGGTATGTCTTCTCACACGTGTTCGGTAAGAAGTATTTTGGTGCAGGCTTCGGGCAAGTGAGCATCATTCCTGGCTTTCACCACATTATCTTGATGCTCTCGCTACTAAAGCTGCACAGCAAAGCGTTAGCTAAAATGCGTCAGGCTCCGGCGGTAACGATGTTGGACGTGGCAGCGGCCATCCGCCAGTTGGAGCGCCAGGTCGGAGAAACACAGCTGGGCGGCTACAGCGCCGCGGCCTGGGAGATGATGCTCGGTCCTTCCACCCGCGCGCGCCGGCTGCTCGCGAACATTCACTGAGCAAGAAGCGCCCCAGCAGCGGGTTAACCGTTTCAAACGTACTGTAAGCGATTTCATTCGTCGATTGTTATCTTCACGACAATTTGTTGCTTGACTACCACCCTAAGTTAGGTTAGTCTTGACCCAGATTTCAAGGGGACCCGTGGTCCCGACCAAATTTACTAACAATCGCAAAAATTTTTTACTACGTAATGAGTGGGAGTGACCTTTCATGAACAAGACCTTTGCTTCAATTACTATGGCTTTGGCAACTATCGGATTTCTCTCCGTACCAGCGTTTGCGCAAGATGCTTTCGACTCGGCCGGTGCAGGCGATGACAGCAACCGCTCCGTCGGCAGAAATTCCGGCACACAAACCATCACCACCGATAACAACATGCAAGCACCACAACTACAAGGTGCCACCAACGGGACCGTTGGTCCTCAAGGTGCAGATGCTACCGTCATCGCCGGCGTCAACACGGCCGGTACGGTGCGGGTTAACAACTTAGCCAACTTGGAAGCTTTGCTCAACATCATCGCTAACGGTATGGAAATTCTCGGCATAGCCTGGGGCGGACCAACAATGATCATGGGCTTCATGCACATGGCTGCTGGCACGCAGGACGCAATGAAGAGAGTACTGTGGGGCGCTGCCGGCGTCACCGGTGGTCTTGCAACACCCGGTTGCATCAACTGGCTCGTTGCTTCTGCTCGCGATGCAAACCTGTTCAGCTAACGCACATCCGCACATCACAAAGAAGAAGGAGGGGCGCATGCCCCTCCTTCTTCTTTGGGGCTAGAAAGAGCCATTAGCTCGGCTTGTCGAAAGTAGCTAGTGGACTGTTTTCCTTTCAGAGATTTTCCCCACGAGATCTATGTGGCTGAAATTGTGGTATCACACTCGGTGACACCATCGTTGCCTGGTCGCTCCCACCGAATCAGACTATCTGAGGATCCTCCAGGCTACGAAACCTTCCTGCAAAAGCGGCAAGAGCAGTGAAGTTCGTTAAGGGGACTTAAGTACGGAGCACGGATAGCCAGACGGCATCCGCTTCCACCTTTTCGCTTTACGTGTGGAATTGCACAGAATCCATCCATATAAAGATGCGCTGCTCACGATCTTCAACTGCAATTTACAGATCAAATGTTAATTATGGATATGCGCTCAAACCAGCACAGGGAGTTGTTTTTAGCAGTAAGGCAGTCTTTACCGACGAGCAAAACTGGGGCTTGGAAGATAAAATTGTTGTCCAACTGCCAAAACGATGCTTGACTTCGGACTTCGTGGCGCTTACTCTATTCCCACGACTGCATTTGCGGTCCGTTTTTAAGTCCACCTTACTAATTTACTAAATTATTCACCCCCTCCAGGAGGTTCCGTCATGCGTAACTCGCTTACCACCGTAATGTCGCGCTTTGCTTTAGCTTTCTCCTTCGTCGCTCTAGTTGCAGTACCTGGCGCATTCGCGCAAGATGCTTTCGATTCTGCTGGTGCAGGCGATGACAGCAACCGCTCCGTCGGCAGAAATTCCGGCACACAATCCATCACGACCGATAACAACATGCAGGCACCACAACTACAAGGTGCTACCAACGGTACAGTTGGACCTCAAGGTGCAGATGCTACCGTCATCGCCGGTGTAAACACCGCCGGTACAGTACGCGTCAACAACTTGGCTAACTTGGAAGCTTTGCTCAACATCATCGCTAACGGTATGGAAATTCTCGGAATCGCTTGGGGCGGACCGACAATGATCATGGGCTTCATGCACATGGCTGCCGGTACGCAAGATGCCATGAAGAGAGTGCTCTGGGGCGCTGCTGGTGTCACGGGCGGTTTGGCAACCCCGGGTTGCATCAACTGGCTCGTTGCTTCAGCTCGCGACGCAAACTTGTTCAGCTAATCACGGTTTTTCCCCCGCCAACGCCAGCCACGGACCTCCCCAAAAGGGAGGTTTTTGGTATTTTCAGAGAAGTCTTTGAAGTGTCTTGTCTCAGGATGCAGCAATGCTGCGTCCTGACATGCTTTGCGGGATACAATGAAACTCAATGAATACAGAACACGATCCTAAATTGCGATACGCTCGCCAGCTCTTGTTGCCGGGCATGAGCGAAAATGCGCAAAAGCAGCTAGGTTCTGCGCGCGTTCTGATGCTTGGACTCGGCGGTCCGGCAAGTGCGTGCGCTGTGCATCTAGTTGAAGCAGGAGTAGGGCATCTTTCGCTAATAGACGGACTGCGCGTTGACGATCCGGACTTGAGCGAGCAGTTTATGTTCTCAGGCAAGGACGTCGGTGCATTTCGCGTCGAAGCAGCACGGGATTTTTTGCAAGAGCGCAGTCCTGAACTTTCAATTGAAATCATCAAAGAACCATTCACGTCGCATTCGGCAGAACGCCTACTTTCAGCTGCCGATCTTGTAGTCGATGCACTCGACGATTGGCAAAGTAAGATTCTCGCTTCTGATGTGTGCATGCAGCTTGGTCGCACGCTGGTGCACTGCGGCATCCGCGGGTTCGAATTTCATATCTACACGATGATTCCCGGGCGGTCGGCTTGCCTGCGATGCGTCCTTTCCAAAACTGGTATGGAAGACCTTGTCTCGGCTCCATTAAGCCACGCAGCCTTTGGTCCTCTGGCTGGCATGGCTGGATGCTTCCAGGCAATTGAAGTAATCAAATTAATCACCGGACTTGGCACCACCCCCGGAAACCATCTGATCAAGTTTGACTCGCTACGTCGCGATTTCGACGACGTCACCAACCTCAATCCAAGAACTGATTGCCCAGATTGCGGCCGCCCATTCTAAAAAATTCGCATGGGGTGCGCCGGCGCTCAGGCTACTGAACGTCTTTAGGTTCAAGCTCTTCGGCATTCGGATTGTCTTGCGGATCACCAACAATTGTCTGCACTTCTCTTTCTTTCGCTAAGGCAGCCTGTGCCGCTGTGGGCGGAGAGGCTTTGCGCAAAGCGGCTATCACTGCCGGCGCCCGGTCACCGCAACGACTGCGCAGAATAGTTTCAAATAGATTCCATTGACGCTGCGTTTCACGTACAGCCAATTCACGGGCAATTGAGTAATGAGTGACGTTGGCAGAAACTACGACTTTGCCACCATTTGCAGCAAGAGAGTCCTTTCTGAGAACATCCTCAAGATCGGCATGCTTAGCGCCAGCAAGCTTCGTCCCCGAGGTCAACCCGGTGATGCCATCGGGCACCATTGCCCAGTCGACAAGTGGAATGTTGTAGGGATCAGCTTTGTGCTCTTCGGCTTCCAGCTTGAGTTCCACATAGTTTGAGCGCAGATAAAAGTCTTGTGCGCAATGAATCATCAGACCCAGATGCCTCAAAGCATCGGCGCGGCTTTGCAATTCTGAGTCGGCTTCAACTGCTGAGTTCAAGGCCCTGCTCGTCTCGCGGTTGATGTACTGCACGGAAGCATGCATATTGCCTCCATCGAAATGTCGACGCTTCTCGGAGGCCGCCTCACTATTAAGGGCATCCTGACTCTGGTTCGCATCGGAGACTGCCTGAAGATTCGAGGGGGCCAATATGCCAGCCAAGGCCTCTCGCGTAATCTCGGCATGAACGTTGGGCTCGGGGACAAGGCTATCCATTGAATATGCGACCAATGGACAAGACATAGCCAGCGCCAAAAGAAGCGCTCTCATGTATTTGTTTTTATTCGTCAATCTCAGCCAGTTTTTCAAGACTGTCCTCTAACGCCATGGCGATCACAGAATAATTCAATTCTACACAGCCAATGATTCATGTTGCGTAATGGTAGGTAGAGACCATGTCGACTTTATAATAAGGCGTCCCTTTTTCGGACCGGTAGCCTAATGAGCGTCCAAGAGATATATAGCGACGCATCGACAACCGATGGACTGGCGGTTCCGGTCAGCTCGCGCGTCGCTGAGACAGTGTTTGTTGCATTCGATACGGAAACAACCGGGTTGAGCCCGGTTGCAGGGCGGCTCGTCGAATTGTCTGGCGTAAAATTCACCGCTGACGGCACCGAGATTTCCCGCTTTCAGGCGCTGATCAACCCGGAGATGGAAATTCCCGCAGCGGCAGCTGCAGTCCACGGAATCACCGATGAACAGGTATGGGACCAACCAACGTTTGGCGAAGTCGTCCCGCAATTCATCAACTGGGCAACGGACCGAGAAGGTTACGGTATCAACGAAGAGACTGTCCTACTTGCCCATAATGCACCTTTCGATATCGCATTTTTGGAGATTGCGCTTTCCAAATTGAACATGGATATGCCACGAAATCTCGTGTTGGACACGCTTCCACTGGCTCGAGCTACTATTGCAGATTCGGCAAACTATAAGTTGAGGACGTTAATAGAACATCTCGGTCTTGATGCGGAGACCTACCACCGAGCGCTTGCGGACAGCTATCACGTTCAGAATCTCTTTCTCAAAATTCTTGACTGTTTCGCCGAAGATGCAACCATTGCCGACATTATCGATGTCGGCGGAATCCTTCATTTCATCGACCGTTCCAGCCCTGATGCCGAAAGCGAGTGGACCCAAAGCCCGGAAATTATTCGCATTCGCGAGGCGATAGAAGGTGGCTGGGATTTGAAAATTCGCTATAGCGGGATGAAAAAATCAAACCGCGTTGTAACACCGCGATCGGTGCTTTTCACACAAGGCAAGCCATATCTGACCGCTTTTTGCCACGACGCTGCGGCCGAAAGAACCTTCAGAGTTGATAAGATCGTCAGCGTCGAAGCTTTAGTTGGGCGACCATGAGAAAAAATCAGTTCACTATTCTCTGTGCAGTTACCTTAATGCTCACAGCAGCGGCGCCTTCTTCGTCGATGAACTTGCTTCGGCGAATGATTATGCAACGAGGGTCTGCTAGTCCGGCAACAGCCGCCGCCACCCCAAAAGCAGCTGCCGAAGCCAGT
>Ga0163152_10003390_pt1 | contig 20819 bp, 22 predicted proteins | sample OliLakLV19MP8IB2_FD_148635 | JGI IMG/M metagenome (GOLD analysis project Ga0163152, IMG submission 148635) | Freshwater microbial mat bacterial communities from Lake Vanda, McMurdo Dry Valleys, Antarctica - Oligotrophic Lake LV.19.MP8.IB-2 | ecosystem: Environmental > Aquatic > Freshwater >...
AAACACCCGCGCCATCGCGACGCCCAAGTCGTGCTGACTTTGCCCTCGGCGACACCGTCAGCTTCGAGCCGCAGGACTCGATTACGCGTTTCGGCACGATCATCCGGCTCAACCAGAAAACCGCAACACTCTCAGCAGATGACGGACTTCAGTGGCGCGTCTCTTATGCCGGACTACGGCGCGTCGTCAACCTCTGAATCCATCACATGGTATTGCCCACCCGTCAATACGGGTTGCGGGGACGCTTACGGAGCTTCTCGCGCAGCTCACGCGAGCGTCATCGACCATGCTTGAAAAGTTCGCCGTGTTTCTAATCGATTTCAAGGCGAGCGCAGAGCGTTCCGATGCCGGAGCTCGCAGGAATTTGAGATGGGCGGCCTGGTCACTCGGTATAACGGCTGCTCTCACTCTTGTCGGTGCATTCATCTCAGGGGCTTCCTATAATCAGGACAAGGCAAATAATGCGTCGGGCGACAAGTGGCAATCTCAGGTCCCGGAGATCTTAATGTCGCAGGCCTCTGCGAGTGAGAAGGCTCGTCAGGATCTCGCGATTGAAAACGGTCAGCTACGCCAACGCATCGAGATGTTAGAGAAGTATGTCGCAAAGCGCGATGCCAAGAAGGAAGCAAAGGAAAAATGAAGCTCGTATACGGCATCGTTGGAGTAGTAGCTGCTATTGCGGCAGTCGTAATAGGGATCTTAGGTATGCCAGAGGTGATGCTTGTGTCTGCGCTCTTGGCCTTCATCTTGATACTTGCGGCAAACGCTGACCGGATCTCGCGTCTCAAGGCCAGCGCCACCGGCTTCGAGGCGGAGACGAGAGCCATAATCGATCAGGCGCGCGCGACGTTGGATGAACTGCGGATCGTCTTGAAGATCGCAGTGCAGGGCAACTTGATGCTCGTGATGCGAGCTGGTCGTTGGGGCGGCTTTTCCGTGGATGAGAAAGAGAAAATTCATATCGCTAGCCTTGCAGCACTCAATCAACTCGGGGTTCCAAAGGCGGAACAGGAGGCTATGTTTCACGATTGGCACATCGTGAATCGATTCGACTATGTCCACTTGCTGCTTGGTCGCAGCACGATCCCGAAAGAGATTCAAGAAAATAACGAACTAATATCGGAATGGAAAAAACTGCGTGAAGGAGGTTTCGAAAATATTTCCTCCCCGGACGTCGTCGAGGAGTTCCTCCGCAAATCGGGGATGTTGAACTCCGAGATCATGGAATTGCTTGCCGACTATCGATTCTACGAAACGGGGCGCCAGCACCGGAGGCCTGACGTTTGGAAACGGTTGCACGACCGCGAGCGATGACGAGAGACTAGGCAATGGGCGAGGACGCTGTTGTTGCAGTTGTGCCAGGGCGCTCGTGCGCAGGCTGCACGATGTGTTGCAAGCTGCTAAGCATTGGGGAGTTGAACAAGCCGCAGCAGCAGTGGTGCACTCATTGCGACATCGGGGTTGGATGCAAGATTCACGCGAACAAGCCGACGGAATGCTCGGCGTTCTTTTGCCAATATTTGTTGCGCGCCGACCTCGAGGAGGATTGGAAGCCGTCGAAATGTCGGATGGTCTTGAGCTACGAATCCGGTCCTAAGCGAATTGTTATCCATGTGGATGAGGGGAGGAAAGATGCATGGAAGCGTGAGCCCTACTATTCGCAGATCAAGCGGTGGGCTCAGATGGCTGTCGTGAACCAAGGGCAGGTAATTGTTTGGCAGGGATTGGACGCCATTGCCGTCTTGCCCCACCGAGACATAAACCTGGGTCGTGTGCGCCAAGATCAATTGATCATGACAAGCGAAAAGCACACGCACGCTGGCGTAGAGATGAATGTGCTCGTTGTGGATCGGGATGATCCGAGGCTTGCTGGGATGCAGCAGCCGACCGAGGAGAGCCCCTCTGTGGAAATTAAAGTGCAACGCAGACGGAAAGAGTAAACAGGATCCCGTTGCGTCGATGCTGACATCGGCCGAGAGCACTCTTCAGGTAGGTTCAGCTAATGTCGGGGAAGCACTACCCAAAAGCACACGTCGCCGTTGGGTTCACGACCGACGCTAAAATTCTCAAGCGGCTCGTATACCCTGCGTCCAGAGCTGGATAGGGAGAAAGTCGCCCCGTGTGGGTCACACGCTTCGATAACGCAAAGGTCTCCTTCTTCATAGCGTTGCTCCAACGGAGCTGGTTCACCAAATTTCTTCCCCAAGGCGTACATCTTCACGGGGCGCCCTTTGTATTCGAGCAGCTTGGCGCCGGCCGTGCTGCGGGAGGCTATGAATTCCAAGTATTGCGTTTCGTCCGATTTCTCACTCTTGGCGCCAACGCGATGGTACGCATGCCCTGAAAAGTGAGGGCGCTTCGGGCTATGAGGGATGATCACCGCGAGCGCGGCTTTTCCGTCGAGGTTGCGGGCGGCCATTTGATGCTCGATTGGCGGATAGCAGTCGTCCCGACATATCCGCGAAATCGTTTTCTGCAGCGAATCGATTCCCTTGCAGCCCAGTACTTCGCCCTTGTCACCGACCCCGATGAAGAGCACGTCCTCTTTCCCGGCAGGCGCCGTGTTGGCGAGCGCAACTAAGGCTATTTTGAAGTCTCCTCCCGCGGATTCCGGCTTGCGTTCCGTGAGGCCGTCTTCGGGGTGGGGCAGGCGATCCCAGACGTCCATTCGGGACTCAGCCGCGCTCGATGTGGTGTCGAAGAACTGTTTTCAGCGTTTGATACTTGTCACCCGACGCGCGATACGAAAGCAGGTGCGAACGCTCATTTGTCAGTTGACTGTAAAAAGCAAGATATCCCCTTCCTTCCGCTGACCGATCGGACGTTTTAGCCACTGATTTTGGCGCATCACACCAGCGCACGTAGCTTGGCCCGTAATGAGCGAGTCTCGGTGTCGGTGAGAGAACGGCTCAAGGCATGGCGCGCAGTTGTAAGTAAGCGCTTATCTAGCTCGCTTGGGATGCTGCTTCGACCTTTGGGAAGCAAAGCCCGCTCAGCTGCATTCAAGGACGCCAGAAATGTCGCAGCGGCGGTATCTAACGGGTCAGGGCCAGACGACGTACCCGCCGATATCGGTGCCGCAATAGCAGCCGTCGGAGTAGGGGCAGTCGTCACTGTAGACGTCGCTGCGGCGGGTGGGGCTGCGGTGATGATCCTAAGAGAAGCAAACTTTTTTACTGTCGTGTCGTCCCAAGATTTCTTTTGATCGACCTCAGCCTTGAGATAGGGGGAAGTAGCGTTCGTCGGCCCCATAGATAGCAAGTGAACGCGGATACCCAATCCTTGCGCGGCTTGTACGCCTGGGGTTAGATCGGCGTCCCCAGAAACAATAATGGCATTCGATATGGACTTATTTTGCGCGAGCCCAATTAAATCAGCAATTATTAAGCCGTCTACCGCCTTTTGATCGCCGGCCCCATTCCTCGTCCCAAGGCGAAGCTTGAAGTCATCGAGGGATTCAATTGAACGGTGGCTATCAGCCTTACCGTGCGAGGCCGGTCCATCGTACCAATAGATGCGTAAAAGGTCGTCTTTAGGAAACTGGGCGCTTATTTCGTCCAAAAACTCTGAGCGCAACGAAGGGAAATTTACAGATACTTGTTCGCGGGGGCCTTTAGCCCCCACCACAATATGGACGGCCTGAACCCAAAAATATCCAGCATCTACGAAGACTGCGACGCGCCCCATTTCTCCCTCCCCCAGAAATGGGAAAGGGCGCCATAAGAGCGCCCTTTCCGGTAGAGATGCCTTTGGGGCATCGACGTAGGTGGTGCGTCTTAGGCACCGGATAACGCGCGAATTATGGGAGCGCCCCCCGCGCCCTGTCAATCACCCATTCGCTGACAGAAAGCGCGGCCCCATAGAAAATTGGACAAATAAGTCTCAATTTTGTTCCTGTATGACGACATTCAAAACCTTGATTTGTAACATTTTGTTTAGACCAACTAAACAAATATATGCGGGCGGGAAAACGGATTGCTAGGCCCTCGCTCGGCACGGCTTCCGCTTCTCGCGTGCAGTTTTCTTCTACTTGCTTTCCTTCTCCATCAACTTGTCCACCAGCCCCGCCGGCACTTCGGCGTAGTGGGCGAATTCCATGGTGAAGGTGCCGCGGCCGCTGGTGGCCGAGCGCAGGAAGTTGATGTACCCGAACATTTCCGCCAGCGGCACGAAGCCCTGAATGAACGCGCTCGGACCCTTCTGGCCCTGGTCGGTGACCTGGCCGCGACGGCGGTTCATGTCGCCGATCACGTCGCCGAGGTAATCGGCTTCGGTCACGACTTCGACGCCCATGATCGGCTCGAGCAGCTTGGGACGGCTCGCCCTGTGGGACTCACGAAAGCATGAGCGGCCGGCGATTTCGAACGCGAGCGCGGACGAGTCGACGTCGTGGTACTTGCCATCGAGGAGGCGCGCCTTGAAGTCGACGACTTCGTAGCCCGCGATCTGGCCTTTCTTGCTCTCGGTCATGATCGCGTGCTGCACGGCCGGGATGAACTCGCGCGGGATGCGCCCGCCGGTTACCTCGTCGGACCACTCCACGCCGCTGCCATAGGGGAGCGGCTCGAAGACCATCTTGACCTCGGCGAACTGCCCGGAGCCGCCCGACTGCTTCTTGTGGGTGTAAATGTGCTCGATCGCGGTGCCGAAGGCCTCGCGGAAGCTGACCTTGGGCTTGCCCATCACGGCTTCCACCCCGAGTTCGGTGCGCATGCGGTCGATGGTGATCTCGAGGTGCAGCTCGCCCATGCCCTTGAGCACGGTCTGCCCGGTCTCCTGGTCGACCGAGAGGCGCAGCGACGGGTCGGCCTTGACCATCTTGTACAGCGCGGTGGACATCTTGTCGATGTCGGCGCGCGTCTTGGGCTCGACCGAGACGCTGATCACGGGATCCGGGAAGCGCATGCGTTCGAGCAGCGCCGGATGGACGGGATCGGAGAGCGAATCGCCCGTCTCGGTGTCCTTCATCGAGACGAACGCGCAGATGTCGCCGGCGCGGGCTTCGTCGATGTCCTTGGTCACGTTGGCCTGCACCTCGACGATCCGCCCGATGCGCTCTTTCTTGTCGCGCGTCACGTTGATCAGGGTGTCGCCCTTCTTGATCACGCCCGAATAGACGCGCACGAAGGTGAGCGTGCCGAACTGGTCGTTGATGACCTTGAACGCAAGCGCGCGGGCCGGCGCGTCGTCGGTGACTTGCTGCTCGCCGATGACCTTGCCGTCGGGGTCGACCAGGGAGATGCCGCCGTTCTCGCCGGGGTAGGGCATGTAGTCCACGACGCCGTCCAGCAACTGCTGCACGCCCTTGTTCTTGAACGACGAGCCGCAGAACACCGGCACCAGCTTGCCGGTCACGGTGCCTTTGCGGATGCATTCCTTGACCTTGGCGACGTCGAACTTGCCGGTCTCGACGAATTCCATGAAAGCGTCGTCGTCCATCGCAAGCGCGGTTTCGAGGGCTTCGCGGCGCAGGTCGAGGAGGTCGTCCATCCACTGGTTGTCGCGCGTGCTGGAGAACTTGAAGCGGCCTTTTATCTCCTCGATGGGGATCGTCTCCCACGGGGAATCCTTGTCCTCTTCCTTCCACACGTAGCCGCAGCCGGCGATGAGGTCGACCATGCCCTTGAATTCGTCATGGCTGCCGATGGGGATCTGGCAGAGCACGACGGTGGCGCCGAGGCGCTCCTTGATGCCGGTGATGGACTTCTCGAAGTTGGCCCCCATGCGGTCCATCTTGTTGATGTAGCACATGCGCGGCACGTTGTACTGGTTCGCGAGGCGCCAGTTGGTTTCGGTCTGCGGCTCCACGCCCGCCACGCCGTCGAACACGACGACCGCGCCGTCGAGCACGCGTAACGACCGGTTCACTTCAATCGTGAAGTCGACGTGCCCGGGGGTGTCGATCACGTTGATCTGGTGGCCTTTCCACTCGGTGGAAACGGCGGCCGACTGGATCGTGATGCCGCGCTTTTTTTCCTGCTCGAGGTAGTCGGTGGTGGTGCTGGTCTTGCCGTCCTTGGTGTCGTGGACGTCGATGATCTGGTGCTTCTTGCCGGTGTAGTAGAGCACGCGCTCCGTGGTGGTGGTCTTGCCCGCGTCGATGTGGGCGATGATCCCGATGTTGCGGTAGAGCTTGAGCTCTTTCTGCCTGGCCATGATGTTGCGTTCCTGTTGAGAAGCTGAAATAGGGTGAATGAGGTCCGGCCCGCCTTGCGGGCGGTACTGCAAGATGCTGGCTCTACTGCCCGCCCTGGTCACTGCGCAGCCTGCGGGTCTCCCCGTGCTTCAGCACGAAGAATTCACCCGGCGCGAGCCCGGCTTTTGCTGCTTCCGCCGCAAGTACCTTCGGCGGTTCGTACAGGCTTTCGTCCGTGAGGTCGAAGGTACCCCAGTGAATTGCAAGGGAAACCCGTGATTTTACATCACGATGGACCATTTCCAGAACCCGCCCTTTTCGGGATGCCGGTAGAGACAAAGGGATTCAAAGGGAGCGCGCCCGCAGTACATCCGATCACCGAGAGAAGCACGATCCGCCAGGGGCGTGTGGCGCGACAAGGGCGGCGACATGGGCGCGCATTATAGATAGACTCCCCGCGCATGCGCCGCCCGGTGCTCCACTTTTCGCATGCCAACGGCTTCCCCGCGCCTGTCTATCGCAGCATGCTCGGGCTCCTTGAGCCCACGTTTCGGGTCAGCACGATCACCGCGCTCGGCATGGACGCGCGCCACCCGCCGACCGAGGGCTGGCCGCACCTCGTGCGGCAGGTCATCGAGCAGGTCGAAAAGGCGCACCGAGGGAACTCGAGCCAGCCCGTGATCGGTGTGGGGCATTCGCTTGGCGGGTACCTCACTTTCATGGCGGCGGTGGCCCGGCCGGACCTGTTCGCCTCGATCATCCTCCTGGATGCGCCAATCATCGGTGCGATCAAGGGACGCCTGCTCGGGGCGACCAAGACCTTCGGCATCGTCGATCGCGTGACCCCCGCGGGCGCCACGCGCGAGCGCCGCGCCGAATGGGCGAGCCTCGCCGAGGCAGAGAAGCATTTCCGCGGCAAGCCGCTGTTCCGCCATTTCGCACCCGAGGCGCTGCGCGACTATGTGCGCTTCGGGCTCGCGGATGACGCAGACAAGCTCAGGCTGTTGATCGACCCGGCCATCGAGTACCAGATCTATCGCACGGTGCCCCATGACTTGCATCGCAGCCTCGCAAAGCTCGAGGTGCGCGCGGGTTTCATCGGCGGCGCGGATTCGGATGTCGTGCGGCGAGTGGGCTTGTCGACCATGCGCCACGCTGGATTTGCGTTCAAGCGGGTCAAGGGTGGCCACCTCTTTCCGCTGGAGCATCCGGCGATCGCCGCGGAGGCGATCCTGGAGATGACCGTGCGCCTTGGCGCCTGATAAGCTTCGGCCCGCATCGAAGAACCCCCAATAGGAGAAGACATGTCGAGGACCATCGCGGCGCTCGCTGCAGCCCTTTTTGCATTGGCGTCCCCGTTTTTTTCAGCCGCCGCGTTCGCGCAGGCCTACCCGAGCAAGCCGATCAGGATCCTGGTGCCGTTCACTGCCGGCGGTTCGTCGGACATGACCGCGCGCGCGATCAGCGCGAAGCTCACCGACAGCTTCCCCGGCGCGACGGTTGTCGTCGAGAACCGCCCCGGCGCCAATGGCGCGATCGCCGCGGAAGCCATGGCGAAGTCGCCCGCCGACGGCTACACGCTGCTCGTCGGATCGATCGGCACGTTCGCGATCAACGTCGCGCTGTTCCCGAAGCTGCCGTACAACTCGCTGCGCGATTTCGACCTCCTCACCGTCGCGGTGCGAACGCCCAACCTGCTCGTCTGCAATCCCAAGGTGCCGGCCAATACGCTGCCCGAATTGCTCGCCTACCTGAAGAAGAACCCCGGCAAGGTCTCGTTCGCCTCCTCGGGCACGGGCTCGTCCGACCACCTGTCCGCCGAGTTGCTCTGGCAGCGCACCGCCACCACCGGCATCCACGTGCCCTACAAAGGCGGCTCGGCCGCGATGACCGACATGATCGGCGGTTCCGCCGAATGCTCGTTCCAGAACCTCGGCGCGGTGTCCGGCCATGTGAAGGGCGGGCGGCTCAAGGCAATCGCGGTCACCAGCAGCAAGCGCACGCCGGTGTTCCCGGACGTGCCGACCATGGCGGAAGCGGGCTTGCCCAACTTCGAGGTCTACTCGTGGCAGGCGGTCGCGGGGCCCAAAGGGCTGCCCAAGGACGTGACGGCAAAGTTGCATGCGGCGATCGTCGCGGCGCTAAACGCACCGGATACGAAGGCGCGCTTCGATGCGCAGGGGTTCGACGTCGTGGCGAATACGCCGGACCAGTTCAATACCTTCCTCAATGCCGAAATCGGCATGTGGAAGAAAGTGGTCGAGACCGGCGGCATCAAGGCAGACTAGACGAGAACAGGGGCTGCGCCCCTCTTCAAGACCTCCCCGGAGATTCTGATGGCAAAAATTCATACGATTCGCGTCGAGCCGCTGACCGCGGCGATCAAGACGCTGGTGCGCGGGTTCGGCAGCTCCCCGCGCGAGGTCGACCTCGTCACCGACAACCTCATCCAGGCCAACCTCACCGGCCACGACTCGCACGGCATCGGCATGCTGCCGCGCTATTCGGAAGCGTTCATTGAGGGCGGCCTCAAGCCGAATGCGCACGTGAAGACGACGCTCGACGGCGGCGCAATGCTGCGCCTGGACGGGCAGGCGGGCTTCGGGCAGGTGATCGGTCACGAGGCGATGGAGATGGGCATCGCGCGCGCCAAGCAATACGGCAGCTGCATCGTCGCGCTCGGCAATTCGCACCACCTGTGCCGGATCGGCGCATGGGCGGAAATGGCGGTGGCGGAAAACCTCATTTCGATCCACTTCACCAACGTGATCTCGCGGCCGATCGTCGCGCCCTTCGGCGGCGGCGACGCGCGCTTCGGCACGAACCCGTTCACCGTCGGCATCCCGGTGCCGGGCGGCGATCCGATCCTGCTCGACTTCGCCACCAGCGTGATGGCGCAGGGCAAGGCGCGCGTCGCGTACAACAAGGGCGAGCAGATGCCCGCGGGGCGCCTGATCGACAACAAGGGCGCGCCGACCACGGATCCGAAATTCGCGGTGGTCGAGCCGCATGGCGCGATCGTTACCTTCGGCGATCACAAGGGCTATGGCCTGGCCGTGGTCTGCGAGTTGCTCGGCGGCGCACTGGCCGCGGGCATGTCCTGTCACCAACCGGCAACGGGCGAAAAGCGCGTGCTCAACGGCATGCTCACGATCCTGTTCGACCCGGCCAAGCTCTCGAGCGGCGCCCTCTTCGGCGACGAGACGAAAGCCTTCCTCGACTGGGTGAAGGCCTCGCCGCCGCAACCCGGCTTCGACCATGTGCGCCTGGCCGGTGAGCCCGAGCGCGAGACGCGCAAGAAGCGCATGGCCGAGGGCATCCCGGTGGATGAGACCAGCTGGGGAGAGATCCTCGAGGCCGCCGAGCGGCTCAAAGTGAATCCCGCCGAGATCAGCCGGCTGGCCGGGCTCTAAATCAGGGACAGACCACGTTTTCCCTGGTTTCCGTATAAACGCGGGGAGGCCCTCATTCTTCCGGTGGCAGCCGGGCTGGAGCGTTCATCAAATCCTCCGCGCTGTATCAGCGCTCGAGGCGACCCGGGTTCGGGTGCCCGGAGACTTCGCTCTCCATCGAATCCGATCCAACCGTTGCCAGCAGTCCGCCGCTTGATGCGAATTTCACGAGGCTGTTGTACTTCGCGGCCGCCTGCGTGTAAGCGGCAGCGAAGGCTTCAGCAAGGAATTTCGGCTGGCCGCGCTCGTAGAACGCCAACAGCCCGAACACGTAGTCCCGCTTCCTGATGTTCGAGAACGAGAACGGCGCAAGTTTCCCGTTTACGAGAGGAATGTTCATTGCAAGACGCGATGTGCGTTTGTTTCCGTCATGGAATGGCTGCAGATACGGGATAAACAACATGACGAAGAATGCCTTTTCAAAAGGATCCTCGATGGCCGCTGCTTTTGAACAAAAAAGCTCGAACTGCTCATCGAGCAAGATAGGGATCGAAATCGGCCGATAGGTGCTGTTGTCGAAATGAACGATGTCGGTGCGCAGCGTGCCAATGTTCATTGGATTCGGCAAAAGATCTTTCATGAGCATCGAATGCAGATCCATAAGATCTCTTCTGGCCACATCCAACCTGTTTTCGACCATGTATTTAATCGCCTCTTTATGGTTGAGGACGATCGCGAGTTCCTTGCCGGACAGGCCTTCGGGCCGCTCACCGAGTTCGATCAGGGTCTTGGTGTCGAGCCAGCTGATCTTTACTTCTTCCAGATTGGAAGAAGCGTGGGACAGATCGATGATCAGATTGTTGAGCACGCGGCGATATGCCGCATCCTCCACGTCACTGCGATCGGCCAAGGTCACTTCTGTCAATTGGCTCCGGATTTGCGGGCTGAGGAAATGAGTGCGGTTCGGCTCATAGTCGCCAAGGAGTCTGCGGTCATAGTCGACTGGATTGCGCTCGTTCGGGTTGCGTGAGAGATCCCAGTTTAGATAGGCATCCGAGGTCTCGTTCAGGCGGTAAGTCCGGTCCCTGGTGGCGCCTTTGGCGCGGAGCAATCCCTGCGAGACCATTTGGTCGAGATCGCGGTAGACCGTTACCCGGCCAACGCCATCGACAACGCCCGGGCGCATGAAGTCTTTCAGAACCCAATCTCGCTCGGGTTCTGTAAGTAGTTCTTCCAGGATGCGTTTTTGCCTTTGATTCATGCATTGATTCTAAACTGAAACAATAAATGAATCAATTAGGGTATGTTACAAAGATTGTTGCAGTGCTGAATCAATCAACGAAACAATAGTACCCGGAGGGTAAGCGGAAGCACTATCAGGGGTCTGGCAATCAAAGACATCGACTCGGACCCCGTTCTTAATCAACGATAAACAACTTCGCTCCATCCGCCGTCCGCGAGCGGTGCGGTTCGGCGCCATCGGCGACTTGGTAGCTCATCCCGGCTTTGAGCACGAATTTCCTGCCATCCGCCAGCTCGGTCTCGAGCTCGCCTTCGACGCAGAACAGGATGTGCCCTTTCGAGCACCAGTGGTCGGCGAGGTAGCCCGGGGTGTACTCGACCATGCGCACGCGGATCCGGCCGAAATCGCGCGTGCGCCAGTACGCCAGCCCGGTTTCCCCCTTGTGCTCGGTGCGCTCGACACCCGACCAGTCCGTGGTGCCGAACGCGATGTCGCGCATTTCCATCTCAGTCCTTTGCGATCGTGTTGCGCAGGACGCCGACGCCGCTGACTTCGATTTCGACCACGTCGCCGGGCTTCATCCACACCGGCGGGTCGCGACGCGCACCCACACCCCCGGGCGTGCCGCTGACGATGACGTCGCCCGGCTCTAGCGGCACCCAAGTCGAAAGATGGGCGATCAGCCGCGGGATGGAGTGCACCATGAGCGCGGTTGTCGTGTGCTGCATCTGCTCGCCGTTGAGGCGCGTGGAGAGCGTTAGCTCGGTGCCAGCGGGAATCTCGTCCGCGGTCACGATCCACGGGCCGAAGCCGCCGGTGGCGACGAAATTCTTGCCCGCGGTCCACTGCGTGGTCGCCCACTGCCAGTCGCGCACCGAGCCGTCGTTGTAGCAGCTGTAGCCGGCGATGTGGTTCCACGAATCCGCCTCGCTGATGCGGCGGCCGGGCTTGCCGATGATCACCGCGATCTCGCCTTCGAAATCGAGCTTGGTCGATTCGCGCGGAAGCAGCATCGGCTGGTCATGGCCGACCTGCGACTCGGGAAAGCGCACGAACACCGCGGGCGCCTCGGTCTTCTCGCGCTTGGTTTCCTGGCGGTGGTCTTCGTAGTTGAGGCCGATGCAGAAGATCTTGCCGGGGTTGGGGATCGGGGGAAGCAGCTTCACTTCGGACAACTTGAAGTCCGGCTTTTGTCCCTGCGCGGCCTTGCGCGCCTCGTCGAGGCCTTCGTGCGCGATGAGCGTCCTGATATCGGGAAAGCGCGCGCCGATGCGGCGCGAAAGATCGATGATGCCTTCGCCCTCGACGATGCCGTAGCCCGCGGCATTCCGGTGCTGATAGCTTGCGAGTTTCAATTTTGGTCCCGGAGTTTGACGTTGGGTTTGGTCGGCCTCGCGCGTCTTTTTGCGCGGGGCCGCCAGCATACAATGACTCGATGACGGATGAACCGATCCCGCCGCGCGACCTGCGAGCCGGGGAGACTTTCTCGGACGGCGCGCGCGCAGGGCTGCCGGTAGTGCTCGGGTATCTCGGCATCGGCCTTGCGGCCGGCGTGGTCGAGCGCGCCGCCGGGCTGTCGTACGCCGAGGTGCTGCTGCTTTCGATGGTGCTCTATGCCGGCTCCGCCCAGTTCGTGCTCACCAGCATGGTCCTGCTCGCGAGCCCGCTCTCGGCGATCGTGCTCACGGTGTTCTTCGTGAACGTGCGCCACCTGCTGCTGGCGGCCGCGCTTGCGCCTTACTTGCGCCGGCTGCCGGGCTGGAAGAATGCGCTGCTGGGCCTCCAACTCACCGACGAGACTTTCGTCGTCGCGGCTGGACGCTTCGCCAGGCAACCACCGGTGAACGCATCCTGGATGGCGGGCCTCAACCTCGCGGCTTATTCGACCTGGGCGATGGCCAACCTCGCCGGCGCGGTGTTCTCGGCGCAGTTCGCCGGATCGGCCTCGAATACGAAAGTGCTCGGGTTCGCTTTGCCGTGCATGTTCGCGGGATTGCTCGTGCTGCAGCTTGCGGCACGCCCGCGCGTGCGCCTCGGGCTGGCGGTGGCTTTCTTCAGCGCGGGACTCGCGGTCGCGGTGCAGGTCGCGCACCCGGGACCGTGGGCCGTCATCATTGCGACGGTGCTCGGCGCAACTCTCGGACTACTGCTCGAACGATGGACATCCGGCCGGAATTCCTCGCGCTAGTGCTCGCCTGCGCGGCGGTCACGGCGGTGCCGCGCGTGCTGCCGCTGGTGCTGCTCGCGAAGATCGAGTTGCCGCGCTGGCTGCTCGCATGGCTCGCCTACGTGCCGGTCGCGGTTCTTGCAGCGCTGCTCGCGATCGAAGTGCTGGTGGTCGAAGGCAAGCCAGCGATTTCGACGGCGAACCCCGCGCTCCTCGCGATCGCTCCTGCATTGGCCGTCGCCGCGGTAACGCGCAGCCTCATCGCCACGGTGGGCGTGGGGCTGGCAGCTTTCTGGCTGCTAACGTAGAGCACAAGGGAACCCAGGTTCCCCCGTGTCCCCCTCCTTAGATCGTTTTCCTGCGCTTTTCGCGCAGCAGGTCTTCGATCGCGCGGATGTTGATCTCGACACCGCTCATGTTCGGGTTCACCGCGAGCGCCCGCCTGAAGTACTCCAGCGCCTTGTCGAAGTCCTCGAGCTGGAAGTAGATCTGCCCATAGCCTGACAAGGCGCCGAAATGCTGTGGATTGCGCCTGATGACCTCGTCGCAGTCGGCCAGCGACTTCCTGAGGTCCCCCGCGAGGTAGTACGCGGTCGCGCGCTTGTTCCAGCCTTCGGCAAACGCAGGCCGCCTGCGGATCACCCGGTCGAATGTGGCGATCGCCGCCTGGTGCTGGCCGGCACTCATCTGCTGCGTGCCGCTGGCCAGCAGGCGGTCGGTCTCGGCGTCGCCCGAGCGGCCCCAGACCTGCCATGTGCCCGCCTCGGCGAGTTCCCGGACCACGGGATTGTCATCCGACAGCCGCTTGACGAGCATCGGCCCGTCGGCGGCGAGGCCAGTGCGTGCGATATAAATGACGGCTGCGGCGCGCTGGCGCGCATCCGGGTGCCCCAGCGCCGCGACCGCCTGGGCGCGCGTGCCGATTTCGGGGAATACCGGCTGTGCGATTGCTGTTAACGTCACCGAAGCGGCAACGACTGCGGCCAGGAGCGCGCCGCGCAAGTCAGTCAAGCGCATGTCAGGAAAAATTACCGAAGGAGGTCGACATGAGAATTATCCAGAAGCAGGCCCTGATGGTAGCGGTTTATCTCGCGGCGTCCTCGTTCACCGGGGCTGCCTTTGCCGCCGGGGGCTCCCCGGATCCCGAACCGCCCTGGGGGCCTTCCGACCCGGTAATGGAGAAAGTAAACGCGCTGACGACGAAGAGAGACTGGCCGGGTGCAATCCTCGTGCTCAGGGACGCGGTGACCGCGTCGCCGCAGAATGCCGAGTACCACAACATGTACGCGTACTCGATCCGCAAGAGCGCCAACCCGAACATGAACCTCGTGTTCAAGCACTACAGCGAGGCACTGCGGCTCAAGCCCGACTACCGCGGCGCGCACGAGTACATTGGCGAGGCCTACCTGATGGTGAACAACCTGCCCAAGGCCAAGGAGCACCTTGCCCGGCTCGACCGGCTCTGCACCTTCGGCTGCGAGGAGTACACGGACCTCAAGAAGGCGGTGGCGCAGTACGAGGGGAAGAAGCGGTAGCGCTGCTCAGGTTTTATAGCTGGGGTCGAGCCGCTCGAGCTTCCGCAGCAATGCCGGCCACGCGATCTGTCCGCCCAACCCTTTGGTGACTTTCTCTGCGGCCGCCTTCACGCCCGCGACGATTCGCGGATCGACCTCGATCGTCTGGGCGCCCTGGGCGCGGACCTGGATCTCGCAGGCCCGTTGCAGGTTGAACATCATGAGGAAAGCGTCGGCGATGGCGGGCCCCACCGTGAGCAACCCGTGATTGCGCAGGATCAAGTTGGTGCTGTTGCCGAGGTCGCTCACCAGTCGCGCCTTCTCGGCGTCGTTGACCGCGATGCCTTCGTAGTCGTGGTAACTGAGCGAGGCGAGAGCGATGGTGGCTTGCTGTGAGATCGGCAGCAATCCGTCCTTCTGCGCCGCGACCGCCACGCCGTCGGGCGTATGCGTATGCAGGACGCACTGCACGTCCGGCCGGCCGAAGTGGATCGCGCTGTGGATCACGAAGCCGGCGGGATTGACCGGGTAGGGTGAGTCGAGCACCTTGGCGCAGTGCTCGTCGACCTTGACGAGGCTCGAGGCAGTGATCTCCTCGAACATCATGCCGTAGGGGTTGATCAGGAAGTGATGCGGGTCGTTCTGCACCGGCGCGGGCACGCGCGCTGAGATGTGCGTGAAGACGATGTCGTCCCAGCCGTAGAGCGCCACCAGCCGGTAGCAGGCGGCCAGATCGACGCGCACCTGCCATTCCTCCGCCGAGACTTGTGCGCGGACATCGTTTTGCTGTTTCGCGTTCATGCGTTTCCTCCATCGGGGCCGAGCGACCGTCCTCCTATATTATCCCGGCATGAAACCCAACTTCGTTTTCATCCTCGCCGACGATCTCGGTTACGCGGACCTCGGCTGCTATGGCGGCCGCTCCGCCGCACGGGGCGCGTCCTGCTCGCCGAACCTCGACCGCATGGCGGCCGAGGGCTTGCGCTTCACCGACGGGTACGCGAACTCCTCCGTCTGCTCGCCCTCGCGCTTCGCGCTGATCACCGGCCGCTGGCAATACCGGCTGCGCGGCGGCGCGGAGGAGCCGATGGCGACCCGCACGAGGGGCAACCCGGATCTCGGCCTGCCGGCGGGGCATCCGACGATGCCTTCGCTGCTTGCCGCCGCCGGGTACTCGAGCGCGCTCGCGGGCAAGTGGCATCTCGGTTTTCCGCCGCACTTCGGGCCGCTGCAAAGCGGCTACCAGGAATTCTTCGGCGTGATGAGCGGCGGGGTCGACTACTTCACGCACTGCGATTCGGCCGGCGTCCACGACCTGTGCGAAGGGGAGGCCGCGGTGCAGAAGCCCGGCTACCTCACCGACCTCATCTCGGATCGCGCAGTGGATTACATCGGCAGGCAGGCGGGAAAAAACTCGGACGGCAAGACCCCGTTCCTGCTCTCGGTGCACTACACCGCGCCGCACTGGCCGTGGGAAACGCGCGAGGACGAGGCGGTGGCGCGCTCGATCGATAAGATCATCCATACCGACGGCGGCTCGGTCGAGACTTATCTCAGGATGGTCCACCACATGGACGAGGGCATCGGCCGCATCCTGGATGCGTTGTCAGCCATAGGCGCGGCGGAGAACACGATCGTCGTCTTCACCAGCGACAATGGCGGCGAACGCTTCTCGGATACGTGGCCGCTGGTCGGCAAGAAGATGGACCTGCTGGAGGGCGGTATCCGCGTGCCTTACATCGTGCGCTGGCCTGCTCAGATCCGCGCAGGGGGCACGACCGCGCAGCTTGCAACGACCATGGACTGGCTGCCGACCTTCCTTGAGGCTGCGGGCGCGAAAGCGCATCCGGAGTACCCGCTCGACGGCGTGAGCCTGTTGCCGGTGCTCAGGGATCCCGGGAAACGCATCGAGCGCGACCTGTTCTGGCGAATGAAATTCCGCGGCCAGCGCGCGATGCGCTCGGGGGACTGGAAGTATTTTGCGAGCGAGGACGGGGAATTCCTCTTCGACCTCTCGAAGGACCAGCGCGAGCGTGCCAACCTTGCGAAGAAGGACGCGTCACGCCTCGCGGCGATGCGCGCCCGGTTCGAAGCGTGGGCGAAATCCGTGCCTTCGATTCCTCCAGACGCCACTTTCTCGATCCCCTACACCCGCGCCGACTTGGCCCACCCCAGCTGAATCAGGGACAGACCACGTTTATCCGGAAGTAAACGTGGTCTGTCCCTGACTAAACTCTGATTAAACTATGTCCATGAATCCATCCGCCAGGAGCAACCGCGCCTATCGCGTCGCGCCCACCGACCGCACCACGTTCTATCCACGCCTCTTCGGCACGCACGGCGCAGCCGCTGCAAGCCATCACCTTGCGGTCGACGCGGGCGTCGATGTGATGAAAGCCGGCGGCAATGCGATCGACGCCGCGGTGGCGATGACCTTGGTCGAAGGCCTGGTCGATCCGCAGATGAACAGCATCGGCGGCGAGTGCCCGCTGCTGATCCGCCTCGCAGGCAGCAGCAAGGTGATCGCGCTGAACGGCAACATGGCCGCACCGGGCCGCGCGACGCCCGGGGAATTCCGCCGTCGCGGCCTGGACCACGTGCCGGACGAGGACATCCTGGCTGCGGGCGTGCCGGCGACTTTCAGCGCGCTGATCACGGCGCTCGCCCGTTACGGGACGCTGAGCCTCGCGGATGCCGTGGCGCCGGCGCTCGCGTTGGCGAAAGAGGGTTTTCCCGTCTCGAACGGGCTCGTAAACCAGCACAAGTTCGGGCTCCGGGCGCTGGAGCCCAAGTTTGGCGATTGGGAAGGCAGCCGCGCGCTTTACCTCCCGCACGGCGTGCCCGAGGTGGGCTCGCTAATGAAGAACGCAGCGCTTGCGCGCATGTACGACTACCTTGCCAATGCGGAGAGAAACGCTACGGGCGAGCGCGCGGCGAAACTCCAGGCCGCGCACGATGCGTACTACCTCGGCGACGTCGCCGAGGCCATCGTGCGCTTTTCCAAGGAGCGCGACGGGCTGCTCGAGCGCAGCGACTTCGAGCGTTTCCGCACGCTGGTCGAGGAACCCGTGCGCTTCGAATATGGCGAAGCCACGATCTTCAAATGCGGCTTCTGGACACAGGGCCCGGCGATGCTGCAGGCGCTGGCGATCCTGCGCAACTTCGAGCTGAAGGCGATGGGCCACAACAGCGCGGACTACCTGCACGTGGTCATCGAGTCCGTGAAGCTCGCGTTTGCAGACCGCGAGCAGTACTACGGCGACCCCTCGCAGGCGCTGGTGCCGGGCGACGTGCTGCTGTCGAACGAATACGGCAAGCGCCGCGCGGAGCTTGTCAACCTGCGCCATGCGAACGACGAGCTGCGCCCGGGCGATGCGTGGAAGAACGCCGCCTTGCTGCCGCCGGAGGAGCGCTTCACACCGCAGCCGTGGGGCACAGGCACGGTGCATGTGGATGCGATCGACGCGGCGGGCAACATGGCTTCCTTCACGCCTAGTGGAGCGTGGCTCGCCTCCGCCCCAGTCATGCCGGAGCTCGGCCATCCGCTCTCCTCACGCATGATGACGTTTTACCTGCAGCCCGCGAACCATCCGAACGTGGTCGCGCCTTTCAAGCGGCCGCGCACCACGCTCACGCCATCGCTTGCCTTCAGGAAAGGCAAGCCGTGGATGACTTTCGGCACCATGGGCGGCGATCAGCAGGAGCAGTGGTCGCTGCAGTTCATGCTCAACCGCGAGGTTTTTGGCATGACGCTGCAGGAGGCGATCGAGGCAGCCAAGCTGTCCTCGGATCATTTCCCTGGATTTTTCGCACCGCACAGCCATTTTCCGCAGCATGTGCGCATCGAGGAGAGGGTCGGCAAAAAGGTGCTCGACGAGTTGAGGCGCCGCGGCCACCTCGTGGACCTCGCACCCGACTGGTCTGAAGGCTTTCTCTCAGGCGCCCAGATCGACGAGGACACCGGCGTGCTCGAAGCCGGCTGCGATCCGCGCGGCTCGAAGTCCGAGGTCTTCCCCGCCTTCGCTTACGCCTGGTAATTCAGGGACAGACCACGTTTTTCGCCGGAGTCTCGTAGCGGCGCGCCCCGCCCCGGAAAACGTGGTCTGTCCCGGATTATTTGTAGCGCTTGCGCGCGAGGGCGGCGCCGGCCGCGAGGGCCTTGAGCTTCGCGATCGCAATGTCGCGATTCATCGGGGCCATGCCGCAGTTGGTGCAGGGAAAGAGCCGGTTCTTCGGCACGTACTTGAGGGCGCGGCCGATTGTCGCGGCGACCTCCGCCGGCGTCTCGACCTTGTCCGAGGCCACGTCGATCACGCCCACCAGCACGTCCTTGCCCTTCAGCAATCCCATCAATTCGATCGGCACCCTGGAGTGGATGCATTCGAGCGACACCTGGTCGATGCTCGACTTGGCGAGCGCCGGGAAGATCTGCTCGTATTGCCGCCACTCTGCCCCGAGCGTTTCTTTCCAGTCGGTGTTGGCCTTGATGCCGTAGCCGTAGCAGATGTGCACGGCGGTCTTGCACTTGAGGCCCGCATTTAATCCCTTCGCCGCGCGCTCCAGCGCCTTGATGCCCCAGACGTTGACCTCTTTCATGTAGACGTTGAACGCAGGCTCGTCGAACTGAATTACGTCGACGCCGTCCTTCACCAGTGCGCGCGCCTCCTGGTTGAGCAGGTCGGCAAAGGCCATCGCCATCTTGACTCGGTCGCCGTAGTACTCGTCGGCGATCGTGTCGACGATGGTCATCGGCCCGGGCAGGGTGATCTTGAGCTGCTTCTTCGTGTGGGCGCGGGCGATGCCGGCCTCGACCTTGTGGACGCGGCCCTTGAGCTTCAACGGCCCGACCACGCGCGGCACCATCGCGTCATAGCGGTTGTCGCGGATGCCCATCTTGACCTTGTTTTCGAAGTCGATGCCCTCGACGAACTCGAGAAAGCCGTGGACGAAGTGCTGGCGGGACTGCTCGCCGTCCGAGACGATGTCGATGCCGGCGTCTTCCTGCTCCTTGAGCCAGAGGAGCGTCGCATCCCGCTTGGCCGCGGCGAGCTCGGCGCCCGAGGACTTCCATTGCGGCCAGAGCTTCTGCGGCTCGGCGAGCCATTCCGGCTTCGGAAGGCTGCCGGCGATCGTTGTCTTGAACATGAGGTAGGGAACAGGGGGAACCGGATTCCCCCTGGGTTTTCCCGCGTCCCTTCCTAGGCGACCGCCCTCAACCCCAGCTGCTCGGCCTCGATGGCCTTGTTCAGCATGTTGATCGAATGCACGCCGCCTGCGTCCCCGCCGACGCTGATGCGCGGCGCATCCGGCGCCTGGTTGGTGCGGATCTGCTGCTGCTCGAAGAGCGCCCAGTCCTGCTTGAACGCGAGCTCGATCTGGCCGAACACCATGTCGGACATGGCCTGGTCCTGCGGCGCCTTGTCCTGGCCCTGCGCCCAGAAGTAATGCGTCGAGGTCTCGGTCTCGGGCGTGATGAGATTGAGGTTCACCAGACCGATGCCGCCGAGCTTGGCGCCCTCGGGTGCGCCATGCCTGGCGATTTTCTCGCGCGCATTCCGGCCGTGCGGCGCGGCGCCGGACCATAGCCGGATGACCGACGGCTTGGTGTAGCGCAAGAGCTGCCAGCGGTCGCACTTGCCGCCCTTGAAGTCCGCGGCCTTCGCATAAGTGGGGGGCGGATCGGAATTGATCATCCAGCGATGCACCTCCACGTCGTTCTCGCCGCGGATAGTCTTTATGTCGGCCTGGTCGATCAGCGCGTAGTTGCCGATCGTGGTCGCGTGCACGAAGGTGAGGTGCGTGAGGTCCATCAGGTTCTCGATGATGAACTGGTAGCGGCCCTTGACCGGGTACATCGTGCCTTTCCATCCCCAGTTGCCGTCATCGAGGAAGGAGAGGTCAGGGATCTGCGACAGGTCGGCCGTGGCCGGCTCGGCCATCCAGACCCAGAGGCAGTGGTTGCGTTCGACGGTCGCGTAGCTCTTTACCCGTGCATTGTCGGGAACCTGGGCCTGGGAAGGGATCTTCACGCACTTGCCGGTCGCGTCGTATTCGAAGCCGTGGTAGCCGCACTGGATGCGATTGCCGATCACCGTGCCAAGCGACAGCGGGTAGTGGCGATGGCAGCAGCGGTCTTCGAGGGCCGCGAGATTGCCCTCCATGTCGCGATAGAAAACGATCGGCTCGTTGCAGATGGTGCGGGCGAAAATGCCGCCCGGTTGCAGGTCCTTCGCCCAGCCGGCCATGTACCAGCCATTGCGCAGAAATGCCATGTCGGTCTCCTGTGCTCACCATTGTTTGGGTGATCGCATGTTAAGCCGGTTCGGCCGCTGCGCAAACCTGCGCTTGACGCATGTGCCTGCGCACG
>Ga0163152_10003395_pt1 | contig 20785 bp, 29 predicted proteins | sample OliLakLV19MP8IB2_FD_148635 | JGI IMG/M metagenome (GOLD analysis project Ga0163152, IMG submission 148635) | Freshwater microbial mat bacterial communities from Lake Vanda, McMurdo Dry Valleys, Antarctica - Oligotrophic Lake LV.19.MP8.IB-2 | ecosystem: Environmental > Aquatic > Freshwater >...
GTGCATGATAGAGATGTTAACTCTGCATGTGTAATTCTCAAGTCAGGGCTAGGGTATAGCCTCCATCGAGAAAGTAAACCTGTATGACGTATCATGAGCAGGATGCGAATACAAACTTATGTACCAAGAGAAATATGAAGTTAAAGGTAAGAACAAATGATAACACTTATTGAAATATGTAAAACAGATGATAAACGCGCAAGTTATTATTTAGCCCAAAATAAAGCACAAGGTTTACACATTATGCAAGCTAGAAATACCTATTGGTCTTTCGTTTACACTGACACGGTTTATAAGAAATCTAATACTGAGTTTAAGAAAATTAGTGATGGCGTATATATTTTTACTAATTGAATTTCTCTTTTAACAAAGGTAAATACTTTATATGAAAAAATATCTAACTTTAGATGATGTTCTTCTTCTTCCTCAATTTTCTAATATTAAATCTCGTTCAGAAGTAGATTTGTCTCAATTTTTTTGTGGGATGAAATTAAATCTTCCCATTATTTCCTCAAATATGGACACTGTTACAGAAACTGACATGGCTGTGGCTATGTCACAAAATGGAGCAGTGGGAGCATTGCATAGATTTCAAAGCATTGAAGCCAATGTAGAAATGTTTAATAAAAGTTGTACACTATTTCAATTTCCTATTGTTTCTTTTGGACTTGGGAAACATGAATTTGAAAGAGCCTTAGCATTAAGTGATGCTGGAGCAGACGTGCTACTTTTGGACATTGCACATGGGGCTTGCATGGAAGCAGTGCTACAAGTTAAAAAACTAAGAGAAAAAATTAAATATAAAAATATTATTGTGGGTAATTTTGCTTCCTGTAGAAGTATTCAAGATTTTAAATACCATTTAGGACAAGAGTTAGATGCAGTGAAGGCTGGCGTAGGGCCGGGCTCAGCTTGCACTACTAGGGTTAAGACAGGTTGCGGTGCCCCTCTATTTTCTAGTGTTCAGGATTGCGTTAAATCAGGAGTGCCCATCATTGCTGATGGTGGCATCCGAGCGAGCGGTGATGCTGCAAAACTCTTAGCTGCAGGCGCTAAAATGATTATGTGTGGTAAGTTGTTCGCTGGTACAGATGAAAGTCCAGGGAAGGTTATCTGGACCCAAATTGGAAATTATGAAGTTGAACCACGCTATAAGAACTATAGAGGCTCTGCTTCTGCTGAATCTTATGAGGTGCAAGGTAAAACTTCCAGTCATAGAACCCCTGAAGGAGACAGCTTTCTAGTTCATTATGTAGGACCTGTAGCAGGGGTATTACAGCAAATTGAAGCGGGCATTAGGAGTGCTATGGCTTATGTTGGTGCTTCTACCCTAGAAGACTTCCAAGAACGAGCAGAATTCATTGAGATTTCTTCTGCTGGAATTGTAGAGAATGGTTCTCATGGAAAAAGTAAATAATGTACGAGTATGTAGGAAGCATATTAAAGAAGAAACCAATGGACGATTTACACAATTTCAAAAATTATAAAAAAGCAAAAGTATACGTTCAACATTTAGAGGCTATATTAAAGGTTGTTGACCTATCTGTTAAAGGACTTTCTTTGTTCGAAGTTTATATTCCGGTGCATAGAATTTTAGTAGTGATGAAAGATGAACGTAGATTCCTAGAAAGTCATCTTAAAGAGCAGCAAGAAATTATAAGAAGAAGAGGAAAATAATGAGTAAAAATAAACAAACTGGTCCCAAAGTACTATTAATTGATATTGAAACAATGCCAATGTTAGCTTCCGTTTGGGGGCTTTGGGATAACAATGTTCCTCTAAATATGATTGAGCGAGATTGGAGTATTTTATCCTTTGCTGCAAAATGGCTAGGAAGTCCAGAATCTGAAGTAATGTACATGGACCAACGTAATATTAAAGACATTCAAGATGACAGTAAACTTTTAAAGAAAATTTGGGAATTATTAGATGAGTGTGACATTGTAATTGGACAAAATAGTAATAAATTTGATTTAAAGAAGATAAATGCAAGATTTATTATGCACGGGATGAAACCTCCAAGTAGCTATAAAAAAATTGACACTCTTGTTATCGCTAAAAAACACTTTGCTTTTACCTCAAATAAACTTGAGTATATGACTGCTAAGTTATGTAATAAATATAAGAAATTAGTGGATAAAAAGTTCCCCGGATTTCTTCTATGGCAACAATGTATGAAAGGTAATATTAAAGCCTGGCAGGAAATGAAGTCCTATAACATTTTGGATGTACTTAGTTTGGAAGAACTCTACCTTAAGATGGCACCTTGGGACAATAGTGTTAACTTTAATTTGTTTAAAGATGGAGAAACTTCTACCTGTAATTGTGGAAGTGAAGAAATTATTAAACGTGGATTTTCTTACACTGTAGCAGGGAAGTATCAAAGGTTTGTATGTAAACAATGTGGCACTTGGTCTAGGTCTAATGTAAATCTTTTTAGCAAAGAAAAGAAAGTGTCTCTACGAAGAAATGATAAATGAAACAACGCTACAGGATATTATGTCACTATTGTAAGAGACCTAAAGGCTGGAGTGATTTTCCTGATACAATTAAATATTGTACAAGTTGTTTAAGTAAGAAGGGGAAGTAATATGAGGAGTTATTTACTTAAAAAGTTAGTAGATAAATTACCTTCTAGAGTAAGGGTTACTCCTAATATTAGTTATGAAGTTTTATTTGTAGACAACTTTAAAACTCCTGACATTTTAGGAGAGTGTAGACCGGACACAAAACAAATTATAATTAAAACCGGATTAAGTCCCAAAGAAGCTATATTAGTTTTTCTACATGAAACCGCTCATGCGTTTAATTTTGAATATCCTGAAATGAAATTAACTGAAAATCAAACCTTGGCTTTAGAAAAAGCCTTGTATAATTGTTTGAGTTTGAATAAAATTTTTAACAGGTTTTTGTGAAAATTGTTGAATTGATTGTTAAACTACTGTAGTATTTAAATAGGAGAAAAAATGGCTAAATTTGTAGATATTCCGTCACAATGTTGTTTATCATGAATTTGGACAATCAACTGGATTACTTATAGATATAACCTCTATTCTTTATTTAAAAGAATATTGGATGGATGAACTCCAAATTTAAAGCAAGTATACACACGAATTGTTATGGGGCCTCATTTTGTTACAGTAAAAATAAATTTACAAGAAACGCGTAAACTTTTAGGTATTTAATTATGTCACAACCTATGCCAACTAAGAACGATTCTGTCCCCATTGCGGATTTAGTAATTGCTGCCATTGAAAAAAGAAAAGAAAAGGGTGTCGTAACTTACGGAACTTTATTACAAAAATTTAATGGAAGAAATTCTGTTTACGATGCTTTCGAGGAAATTCTCGACATGGCATGTTATACTCAACAATGGTTACAAGAACGAGAAGAAATTGTCTCCTTTCTAAGAGAAGTGGCTAACACTGATACTGGAACAGGTGAATATTTAGAAGATAAAGCCCGAGATTTACTTGAAAAGATGGGAGAAGAACGTCGATGAAAATAGACCTTAGAGGCTTGTGTAATGGCTACAGGTAAGCCGAAACACAGAAATAACGGTTGTGTAATTCTCAAGTCAGGGCTAGGGTATAGCCTCCATCGAGAAAGTAAACCTGTATGACGTATCATGAGCAGGATGCCAATACAAACTTATGTACCAATACAATGGAAACCTAGTAATAAGAGTTTAAATTATTGGAAAAGAAAGGAAATTGAAAAAAATGTTAGTAAAATTCAAAAGGCATCATAAAGACGCAGTAATTCCTAAATATTCTAAACCTGGAGATAATGGATTAGATTTAACTTCTATTTCTTATAATTACGTAGACGACTCCATTTGTCCTTATCATAATTATGAATTTGGTTTATCGGTCGAAATTCCTATCGGATATGTAGGATTTTTGTTGCCCCGTTCTAGTAATAGTAAAACCGATTTAATATTAGCCAATTCTACAGGAATTATTGACACTAATTATAGAGGTACATTAAGTGCTCGCTTTAAAGAAGTTTTTAGACCAAACAGCACCACAAGTCCTAAAATTTTTAATGTAGGAGATAGAGTAGTTCAACTTATTATACTACCTCTGCCTCAAATTATTCCAGTGGAAGTTACAGAACTTTCGGACACAGTTAGAGGCACCCAAGGTTGGGGCTCTAGTGGTAGTTAATTCATAGAAAGTTTGAATGGCTAAACAACGCGAGAAAAGCGAAGTTGAACACCTACGTGCAGAAAATAGAAAAATGAAAGCAGAGTTGAGGAATCTAAAGAAACAGGTAAATCGCACCAATAAAAGAGCACATCAATTTGAAGACCTTGAAGAAAGACTTGCTGAACAAACCTTAGAAGAAAAATCATCAGATTATATTGTAGTAGATAATACAGCATGTCCAAAGTGTTCTAAGGGAAAAATTGAAACTATAGACCTTGGAATTAGGAAATTAGTACGTTGCGATAACTGTGAATATAAAGAGACCTGGAAGGTTTAATGGACCCAAAGAAAAAGAATTTCGCTATTAGTAGTTTACGTAGAGCCTCACTAAGGTGGAACCCGCGTAATGTAGCAAAGAACAAAGGTAGGAAACAATTGCCTGTTACTAAGCAAACAAAAAAGGGTACAAGTACTAGAGAGATTTGGCATTATCAGTGTGTATTATGTCCAAAAGATAAATGGTATAAAAACTCTGAAATTGAATTAGACCATATTGTTCCAGTGGTATCTGTACAAGAAGGGTTTCATGGATTTGATTTGTTTATTGATAGGCTTTATTGTGAGGAATCAGGTTTCCAGTTACTATGTCATGAACATCATGCTGAAAAATCAAAATTAGAGGGAACAGTAAGAACTGTTAGTAGAAGAAATAAAAAAGTAAAGAAAAATAAAAAAGTAAAGAAAAATAAATCTTGAATAACTAACTAAAAAAGGATACTATATTAATATGACTTTATGGCTAAAAGACCCGAAAACAAATGAAGCTTCTGTCTCGCTAACTCTCCTTATGATTTCTTTTTTGGCAACAGTTGTTGCTGGAGTGTTGAATATGACAGGAATTGTTGCAACTACTAGCATTTTCACCGAGTTAACGTATTCTTGTGTTGCTTTATATTTTTCCAGAAGATTTAGCTTTAACGGTAAGTCATTCAGTAGTGAACCCGCTGCTGAAATTGAAAAGAAAGTAGATGTTTAAGATGAAAAATAAGTTTAGTTTTGTAATTTTATCAGTAGTTGTAGTTTCTCTTCTTCTTTTGAGTTTGAAATCTCCAACTCTCCCTTCTGTGCTACCTATTGAAGTTGAATCTACTGTATTACCAGAAGAAACTATTTTTTATCCAGAAGAAACTAAAAAGGTTAAAATTAAACACTTAGATTTAACTAAAGAACGTGTCACTCATCTCAATAGTGAAGTCAATTCTCTATCTATTGATAATATTATTGCAGACATCACCAAGTTTAATACTAAGAAGGGTGATATTTACTTACTCATTGACAGTCCAGGCGGGTCAGTTATTGATGGAGCAAAACTCATTTCAGTTATTCAATCTTCTCCTAATCCAATTTATTGCATTAACATGGGTATGGCAGCAAGCATGGCTTTTATGATTTTAGAGCATTGCACTAAGCGTTATGCCTTAGACAGAAGCATTTTAATGGCTCATGGCGCTAGTGTAGGAGTACATTACCAAGGTAAACTTGATGAACTTGTTTCACGTTATACCTTTCTAAAACGGTTTGTTGATAAAATGGATAGATATGTTGCTGATAGAGCAGGCATCCCTTATACATTTTTTAAGTTAAAATCCAATGCAGAAAATTGGGTAGATGCTCAAGATGGATTAGCTTTTAACTATTTGGATAATATTGTTTCTGTTAAACTCCCTGCTAGTACAACATTTACTTCAGGGGAAAATAAGCTTAAAAATGAAATTAGGATGGAATAATATGAGAAAATATTGGGGTTATATTGTAGCACCGTTTTTGTTCCTTTTAGGCTTGTTCTTTTATGAAAAGAAGTCAAAGGATAGCCTTCAAGTTGAGCTTGACAAGTCAAATGCTAATAATGAAGGCGCTGTGTTGGCTTATCAACAAAAAGAACAACAAGAAAATATTAAGCAACAAGAAGCTAATTTGACAAAGTTAAAGGAAGAACATGATAAAACTACTCAAGAAGATACGACACCTGCTCAAAATGAAGAGTTTTGGAAATCAAGAGGACACTCTTCTAAATAGTATTTGTGATTGGCTAAGTAATAAATTAAGTTTTTGTATTGGTAGATATGAACGTACCAAAGAAGTAGTATTATTCATTCCTACATTATTTAAATGTGTTCCTTAGAGGCTTGTGTAATTCTCAAGTCAGGGCTAGGGTATAGCCTCCATCGAGAAAGTAAACCTGTATGACGTATCATGAGCAGGATGCGAATACAAACTTATGTACCAAAAGAGTATATGAAAAAACAAGACATAAATATGCTATTTTACCTCCTCAAGCGTAATCACAAAAATTGGTGGTCCTAATGAAATACTTATTACTTTTAATGCTAATCATACAGCCTGCTTTTGGATATGAAGTAAAATACCTCCCAAAGGGAAGTGTTACAACATTTGAAGGCTATTTGATTGAACCTACCTTAGAGAAAGATATGCGTTACAATTTAATAGAACTCGATTATCAAAAGAAGCTAAATACTTCTTTGGTTGAAATTAATAATTCCTACGTAGAAAACACTAAGATTATGCAAACAAGACTTGACCTTCAACGAGTTCAACTTGAGAAGTCTTACGAGAATAAAGAAGGTTTCTTGGGTAAGTTTGGCTATTTCCTATTAGGAGCAGCAACAGCCACTCTTATTACCTTTGGTGTAGCGAGGTCCTATCAATGAAAAAAGTCCTCACTGATGAGGAACTTGTAGCCTTAGCAAGGCTTGCTCCTGTTGTTTCTGTTAAAATTACAAAGGGACACGAAAAGCGAGGAAGTAAAATTTTTTCTTTCGATTCAGTAGAAAAATTCCTAGAATTAACTAATTTAGAAACAGGTAGATATCCTATTCCTGTTTCTGTTTTATATGATTGCTATTGTATTATAGCAGATAACCCAATGAAAAAACATATGTTTTATAAAAAATTTAATACTTTTGTCAAACAAAACACTAGTGATGTTTACAAAATGAACATGATGCCCATAACCCTAATGAAACTTGTAAAGGAAATTAAAAATGAAAAAGAAAACAAAGAGAAGTAGTACGAAATATCCAGCACTTAATAAATCACTTAATTTAAAAATTAGAAGTGAACTTATTGATTTTGATTATGTGGATAAGTTATCTGAAGAAGAGAAAGCCTGGTTGAATAAGTTTAGTGAAGAATACACTAATGCTTCTTTTAAAAAGAATAAGGATGGGAGTTTTTCAAGGAAAAATCTTCACAAAGGCAGTTTAAGGAATGACTGCTACAATCGCAACAATTGGCGTAACAATGACGTTTACGGCGTTTCTAAGGCCAATGACATGCTCAAGGATGCAAAGAAGATGAACAATCACCTAGAAGAGTCTAGCAAACAAATTGCCGGGCTGATTAGAGGATGAGTTGATTAACAAAATAGACAAAGAAGGCTATGAAGAAGATTAGAGCTTACTTGCAACAGCGAGAACGCCACTTAGAATACTAATGTAAATAAGTGCTCGACTGGGTAAACTATTAAGTTGACTTTCCAACAAATCGGTTCTCTTAATATGGGTTTTAAGAGACTCAGTGTTAATACCGAGAGTAACATTTATCTCTGCAATATGTTGAGTAATTTTGTCAAGTTTTTCATCTTGCTTGTCTAATCTTTTTTCTAACCATTTGCTATCCATGTAATCCTCTTATTTCTTATCGTCGTCTTCGTTTGTGAAATAATCCTTCAACATGTTCCTGTAGTTTGGGTCTTGTTGCATTGCGAATAACGCTGCGTTCCTTCCAACGTTATCTTTTTGTGTTCTTTTTATTACATCACTAAGAACAGAAGCTGCCTTCATACCATTAGGTCCTTTTAGTAATAAAGCCTGTCCTACTTGTTTCAAATATTCTGGAGTGGCATTTGATAGGCTAGTTTTAACTGCTCCTACACCTTGTCCTAAAATATTAGCACCAGCAACAGTACCAGATTTTAAATAAGTAGATTTATTTAACAATCCTAGTCTTTGTGCTTTTTGTGCTAAATCTAATACTTTAGAGGCTCTTTCTATTTGAGGCTTTAACTTATTTGCAATAGTAGGGTCCGCAAATTCTAATAGTTTTAACGCTTCATTTAACTTTACTGAAGCGTTTTCACCAGCATCTGTATCTCTGGCCATTCTCTTGATTGTATTATTCAATTGCTGTTCTGCTTGAATGGTGAGTTTTGCTTGTTTTGTTGCAGGATTTTTTATAAACGCGGTCTTAGGGTCAATTCCCAAAGTGTCAAATGCTTGTGAAATAGCAGAGAATTTATCATTTGCATTAGCAAGAGGAGCAAATTCCCTCATTGAAGAGTCAAATCCACCTGCAACTTGTTTTGCAAGATTTAGTGCTTCTGTTGTTTTTAAATCAGGACTGCCTATAATACCATTTTGGGTGTTAAGTACCCTTTTAAATTTATCTGCTTCATCTACAGATAAATTGGATATATCGGAACCTCCTGAACGAACCATTTCTTTGTTCGTAATAAGAGGTCCACGTTCATTAGGAGTGTAACCAGCAGCTACACCTTCTTTATCTATAATACTTTTAGCAGAAACAGGAACAACTTCTCCAGTTTCTTTGTCTGTTGCAGAACGAAGAACAGAAATTAAATCCCTTCCATCTTCATCAGTACTTTTTATAATATCTCGTTCTTTCATTTTATTAGGAGTAACAAGACGTTCAGATTCTCTTTCTGTAGAAATTTTTTCTAAAAGTTTTTCTTCAGATGAAAGTTTAGGTTTAATAGGTTTACCAAGAGTAATTCCTGAACTTTGGATAAGTTCTTCTTTTGCTACACCCTTTTCTAAGTTATCTATCAATTCCTGGAAAACTTTAGCATCTTGTCTTTCTCTTGGGTCAATACTATGTTGAGCATTAGCAATAAACTTTTTAAGTTTTTCTACTCCTTCTTTAGTGTCAACTGTAAACCCCTGTTCTTTTGCTAATTTTTTAGCCTCTCCAATAGCAGCACCAGCAGATTTTTGAGCTTCCCTTAATCCAAAAGCAGTGTCTTTAGTTTTTTCTCTGATATTTACTTCTGCTTTATCTAACCCAGAAGAAGTCACTAAATCTTCGCCCTCATTTCCTAATTTATAAGACTCCTTAACATCTTTAGCAAGTTGAGTTTTCCCAACTAACTTACCAGTGCCCTTTATTCCTTTGGCTAATCCCTTAACTCCTTCAATACCACCTTGGAATACTCCACCTGTTACACCCCCGGCAACAGCACCACTTAGTACATCCCCACCAGCCCCAAGAACATCACCTTTAGTTAGGTCTGCTTCACTTGTCCCAAGTCCACCAATGGCACCTGCTCCAGCACCTATCTTAGCTGCATTACCTATACGAGCAAGCAAACCTGCACCAGCAGCAGGAGCAGTAGCACCTGCAGTTAACAAGGCAGGAGCAAGACTTCCAGCAATGTTACCTATTGTTGAAGCAACTGGAGAACGTTCTTCTGCTTCTTTGTTTTTCTTACGAGAACTGTCACGAGAAGCAGCATATAGTTTTCCAAATTCTTCTGGATTACCTTTAGTCTTTTCCCATAGTGCTTCTACTCCACCAGTAAGTTCATCAGAAAATCCACCTGTAACACCTTGAACAGCACTTCTTCCTGTATCTGCTAATGTTTGTAAAATGCCATCATCTGCCGGAACTTCATTTTCTGAAGCAATATCTCTTTTGCTGTCAAAGGCAGAGGTTTTTTGTATTTTGTCCATGTCATCATCGCTAATAAACTTAGCTGATTTACTAGTAGGCTGGAGTTTTTCCATATCCTCATCAGATATAAATTTAGCCATTATTCCTCCTGCTCCCATCCACCGTCAACTTTATTATACTTTACTCCATCAACAATTCTAACGTTGGGGTTTGAATTTTTTTGAGTATTGTCTTGTTTATTTCCAGGAATTTGAGTTGAACTAGAACTTCCTTCTCTGGAAAGGTATTCTGATAATGCTTCTTTTGGAGCACTCGCTTCAATTTCAGTAGTTACTTTTTGTAATACATTTCTATATTGTCTTAAACCGTTTAATAACTGAGATTCAGTTTTCCAAGTTCCGTTACCGAATTCATCTTTAAACCGTTGGTATTCTTTATCAGACACTGCACTACCAGACCTGTCTTTTAGTTGTGTGTTGGCTAAACGTTGAACAGCTTGACGTAGTTTTTGTCCTTTTCCAGAAGTCATGAAACTAGGAGTTAATCCTCCACCTAATCCATATCCAGGGATGTCACCTTTATCAGAATCTAATCCATTAGGTAATAGAGAGTCAACTTCTCTTAGAGTTTCAATTGCCGAAGTAATATCATTTTTTTTCAATCGTTCTGAATGTTTAGTGATATCTTTATCTAACTTTTCCTCTTTCTTAATATCCATTCTTTCTCTAGCTAATGATTCATTGAAAGCTTTTGTGTCTTTACGCATTTTTTGACTCTCAAGAGCAGCATCATAACGTTCTAATCCAGGAATAATTTCTTTTAATTGATTATAAGACAATTTAGAAACATCTCCAATTCTAATTCCTGTGTTTTCTGCAAGTTTTTTAGTAATTTCTTGTCCAAACATAGAAACTTGACTGGTAGGTTCACTTTTTTCTTTTTCTGTAGCAAGTTCTAATAGATTTTTGTTTCTTGAAACTTCTTTGTCTTTACCTTCTCTACGTTGAAGAATATTTTTTGAATCTTGGTCAGCATTTTCTATTAAATCTTTACCAATGGGAGCAGCCTGTGTAGCACCACGAGACAATGCGGCACCAATCATACTACTAGCATTCCCAAGTCCACCAAAGAGGCGCATTAACTTGGCTTGCTGTTGTGCTTCTTTTAATGCGTTGTCGTTTAACTCGCTTCCATAGGGGTCATTACTAGGTGAACGTTCAGGAGTTTTCTTAACAGGCAAACTTGGACTTGCTGCAGCCATAGGAGCAACAGAAGCAGGCCCGGCTGCAACTGAAGGAGAACTGGGAGCAGGTGCAGTAAAAGCAGGAGTAGGAGCAGGAATGCTAGATATGTCATTTGCTAAAGCACTATTTATTTTTGTTTTTCCAGTTGGGGGAGCATAAATTGGAGCAGCGGCCTCTGTAGCAAGCATGTCTCTTCCAGGATTAAATTCAGCACCAGAGTCATCTTCTCGTTCAAATAGTTGTTCTGGAGTCATGTCTGCAGGTTCATCGGCTGGTTTTCTGTTCGGCTTACTTCCAGAATATGCCAAATTACCATCCTGCTGAGATGCTGCCCTACTAAAAGCATCACTTGCTGCCTTTGCTTGTTGGTCTTCGTAATACTTTTCTAAGGCTTCTTTTGCAAGTTCTTCTTGCTTTCTTTTCTCAACATTTTGTTCATAAATATCTGACATGGACACACGCCCACCTTGAGCATATCCTTTTTTGTTAGCCATTAAAGCAGCAAGTTTTTTTATACTATCTTCCATTTATCTACCCTTGCCTTTTTTAACATGTTTAATAAAGTCCATAATTGCATCATCGGAACTATTGACAATACTTATCGGTATTACTATTTCGCCAGGCGATAGACGCGCTTCTACGACATCATTTTCTAATGAATCTCCAGGAACATTAGGGACACCTGGAACCTGTCCTCCCTCACTCATAGGAAGGGATTTTTGTTCTGCTCCTGACAACATAGCAAATAATTTATGAACAGAAGGATGAATTTTAAATTCTTTAGCTGGCTGAGGAACTTGACCACCATGTGCCGCATGCATAACATTGGGGTCTTTGTATGCCTGCCCGGCAGTTTTAGTTCCTGCAGCAAGTTCACTAGGAGCACTAGACATCATACCAGCACCAGCCATTGCTCCTGCACCAACGCCTTGGCCAATTCCAGACCACATCCCAGCAGTTTCTTTAGCTTGGTTTCCATAATAGCTGGACATGTTTTGTTGTCCACTAGCAACTCCACCAGCTCTACGATATTCATTATCAAACTTGTTTTGAATAAGTCCTTGATTATGAATTTCTTGTTGATTTCCAATTCCTACGTTTGCATCAGCAATACGTTGTTTCTCACCTAAATTATATTTTTGTGCGTCGTTTCTACCACCGACATTATACTGAGCAACGCCTTGAGAATTAGCAGCATTAAATCTATTAACTGCATCTTGAGCACTAGCCTGTTGAGATTTTTGACTAAATTCTTGTTCTTGCATTTGTCCACCTAGTGAACCTGATTGTGCAACTGCTTCCAAGGCACGTTGATTTGCCATTGCTGCTAGTCTATCTCCTTCTTGACTTGCTCTATCTGCTCCAGCCTGTGAATTGGCAAGTATTGCAGCAAGTTCTGCTCCACTTCCACCCATTCCTCTTTGGGACATATTCTGTAATACCGCTGAATTTCTGGCACTAAGGTCACGGTCATTACCTCTACGAACATCATTTAATGCTGCTCGGTCTTCTGAAGTTAAACCTTGCTCTCCGCGCTGTAGAAGGCCGGTAAGAGCCTTCATTTGCATTTCTTTTAAGCGAGGGTCTGTTGAAATATTTTCAAGTTCACTATCTTCTTGAGAAATTGTTTCAAGTACTTCAGGAGTTAGTTGTCCTTGAGAAGCAAGTTTTTGAAGAATAATCTTTTGAGCTTCAACAGAAGGAACCCCAACACCTTGTAATGAAGCAAGAGCCGCTTGTTGAGCAGCAAGTGCTTTATCTTTATCATCTCCAGATAAAGCATTACCTAACATTCCACCTAAAATTGGAGCAGCTATACCTGCTGCTATTAAACCGCCTGTTGGCATCTTAACCTGTCTTTCTTACAAAGGTTTGTACATTAGTTAATGTAGTATGAAATCCCATTTCATTATATCTATTTTTTAACTTATCTACATGAGACATACAAATAACTTGTTTATATCCTAATTCTCCAGCAAAACATAAAGTATAATCCATTAGTTTTTGACTTGCTTGTTTTCTAAACTTATTTTTAATTTTTTTATTACTTACAAAATTTCCAAGGTAAGCATATTCTTTACAATTTGTTAGATAAACTGACAAACAAAAAGTAGGAATATTATCAAGTTCTAAAATAAAAGTACTGCTTTCTGGAAGCATTGTAATACTAGGAGGAATTTCATTAGCATCTTTCCACCAAGATTCAACTACAGGAAAATCAGAAGATGTGTAAGCTCTAATTTTATAATTCATTACCTAATACCAATTTTTTTAGGAGGAGGTCCAACAAATCTAGTGTCACCGTGCTCTATTGTAGGAAGAGATGGGGCGGAAGTTGTTTTTGGTATTGATGTAGTTGGTTCTGACGATGGAGCAGTTGGTGTACTAAGGTCATATGAGGCTTGTGTAATGGCTACAGGTAAGCTGAACCGCAGGCGGAGCGGTTGCGTAGCAGAGTGAGCCGTGTTTTCGTGGCTCGAAACGGCGAGTGTCATGGTGTAAACCTCAGCATTTCCGCTAGGTCTTTAATGTCTTTTACGAGTATTTCCTTTTCGTAGCTATGCGAGCGCGTAGTTGAAGTCATAATCATTGAAAGCCTTCGTGCGAAAGCTTCAATTCGATATGCAATTTCTTCTTGGGTCATTTCGCGTTCTCCTTAATTTCTAGCCGTTTTCGGGCTGTACCCTAGAACTTCCGCCAACTGTTCAATCTTCTATAAATTGTAGTATTTTACCAAAATTATACTTACTTTTTAATGCTGCAATTTGTTGTTGTGCCTGTGAAAGTTTATCTCTATTACCATTTAATGCCAATTCTGCATGTGCTTTGTTAAAATACCAGTCGGAAATCCTAGAAGGATTCTTAGAATCATCTATTGCTTTATCGTACTTAGCTTGACTGTCAATTATACCTTGCTGAGCTTGTGCAATATGATTAGCCCATGGTGCTCGTTCAGCAGTATATGCTGCTTGTTGCCTAACAACTTGGTCTCTCAATCCTTGTGTATCAAAATTAAAGTTCTCGGGGTCAAAAGTACTTGCTTGTTTTACTGCTTCAGGATTTGTGAAAGATTCAAATAGTTTTTGATTATCTGCAGTTGCATCTGTATTACCTAATAATTTCTGAAGTGCAGAAATAGTAGAATAATTACCTTGATTGGCTACACTTTGTTCAGTAGGACCTAATCCTTTTTGTAATAGAGACATTAGATTTACATTTCCATAAACTTCTCCTTTATTCAAACCAAATCTAGCAGCCTCTGATTTTGCAATTCTTCCATTTTTTAAATTAGTTAAAAAATTATCATAAGTTTTGTCATGTGTTACTACTGCTTCTTGTGTGGATTTTTTAATACCGGCATTCTCTTGCGTAGCTCTTTGATTTAGCATGTCTCTAATACTTAGAGCATTATCTGCCACTGTTTGAGTATTTTGTACACCAGTTTGTTGAGCAGTTTGAATTGCTTTATTTAAATCTTGATTAACTACATTAGAAGATGCTCTAGTATTTTGAATTTTATCAAGTTGATTTTTATCACCTTGAATAAGTAAGTTATCTAAATTTTGTTGTCCTTTATTATATCCTTGACGATTAAACATGGTACGTAATAAATTATATCTACCAGATTCAGTTTGTCCTTGATTTACTGTATCAGTAAAATCTTTAGCCTTGGCTTGTAAAGTGTATTGATTATCCCCTTCTTTAACATCACCTAGAGTTTTAGGACCTGTGTATGTTGCATTTCTTGCTTGAATCACAGCATCAACATTACCTTGATTTTGAACGAAAGCATTAGGGTCTACAACTGCTTGACTCGTTAAGTCTTTGGCAGTAGATGTTGCAGCAACTTGTCCTTGTCCTTGAGTATTAAAATTGGTTACCGCATTGGATATTTTGTCAGTAAGATTTTTTTGACCTTCTGTAATGTTACCTGCAATTTTACCAGCTAAGCCTCCCGCGTCTTGATTGAAGTTTTTATTAGCATTTAGATAATTGGTAATGTTTGAGAATCTACCACTGCTTGTGCCTTTGTTTTCAGTAGGTGTAGATTCAGAGCCAGATTGAGTGGAAGAAGTCCCTACTACTCCAGGATTGGTAATAGTGATAGGTAAACCGTCTGGTCCTAAATTTTCCTTCTCTTTTTCACTTGGGTCATAAGCATCTACCATTTTATTCTCCTACTAATCTAAGTTGTTAACCGAGTGCTAACAAAGTTATCTTATATTTTGTACTTATAGCTAAATTTGTAATATTTTTAATAGTTATAAGTTGACTATTTTCTTCAAAACTAATAAAAGGAGTTCCAGTTGGGTATGTATTTGAAGTTGTTAGGTTTTCTACTTTAACTACGATTATACCCCTTGTTTTGCCACGTAAGGTAGACCTATATTGGGTAGTAGTAATAGGAGTTCCTGATGCATTAACTGATAAATTGATGTCTTTATACATCATGTTTAAATTATCATCTACGGTTAGGTTACCATTAATAGCAGTGGTAACTTCATCACCAAAACTATTGACACTACTACCTAATGCATTAACAATAGAGGCAAACTCAGAAGGTACATTTTCTTTAATAATTCGCTGAAAGTTAGATATTTTTGCCATTATTTATAAGCCCGAGTACTTGACACGTTTCCTGTAAGAGATAAACCATAAATAGCGAAATTTTCTCTGGCTGTACTATGGGTTACTTTACAAATCATATATCTACAACGTTGTTTGTTTCTAGGAACTAACACCCTAAATGGAGCACTATTTCCACTTCCACCATAGTTTGTTTCGCCATAAACTTGACTTCCGTAAATTCCATTGCCGCTGCCTTCAAAAGTTAAAGGCTCAAAACTTGGTTGTAAGTCACTAGCAAAGGAAAGTTCTATTTCTGAAAAACTAGTGGCGTCAAATAATAAGGTAGATTCTGAAATTTGTTTTAATACTGAAGGGTCTCCAAATGTTTGTGGTGCCCATTTAAATACACTTTCAATATGAGCAAACGTTGTAACTGGTCCCGCAATAAATGGGAAAGCATATTCTGTGGTAACAACAGAGTTTACTTTATTGACATCAGTAATAATTACTTCAAAATCTACTGTTCCTGATGAAGTACTATAATTTGCTGAAACAACTCCAGTGTCCAAATTTAATTTAGCAATAATAACATTAAATGCGGATTGGGTGTCAGAAAAAGAAGAAGTGTATCCAGAAATTGCAGATAAATAATTTGTTAAGTTAACTCCAGTATCTGCGTCAAGTTTGGTTGCTAAATCGTCTAATTTGTCTCTTAAATCATCACCTGCAACAGCAACAAGAGTTGAATGGTAATTTGTATCAGTTACACCTATATCTCCATCCAATTTCAATAACAATCTATTAAATTTGGAAATTGTTAAATATTGAGTTTGAAGTATAACATCTCTTGTGTTAACGTTTGTTACACTTGGCATTGTGATTTCAGTAGAAGACACACTACTACTACTACTAGCAAGAGTTGCACTATATTCCCTATCTGCAAAATCTGTTCTATTGAAATTTTTACGTTCTTTTTCAATGTAATTAATATCCGCAGCACCAAGATACATTTTACCGTCTGATTGATTTACTATTGCACAAGTTTTAGAAGTAGGCGACCTATACCAAGCATTAGTAAGGGTGTTGTATTTAAAACATTGGGTAGCAACTGTATCTGTAGTATTGGTTACTGTCCACAAATAGTAGGTTCTATCAGATTCATAAGCTTTACCAAAACTAACAGTGGAATAATTTGTGAAACTAGGAATGTTTAGTTTTGTGATTTGGTCTTCAATAGGACGAGAAATAATACTCACTCCTGTGTCACTAACTTTTACTATTCCTTGGTCAGCCAATAAGAAAATTTCATTATTTAAAACATCTGCGGTGTCCGCAGCAGTAATAATAGTGCTGCTATCAAACAAATTTACAATGAAAGGTGCAGTGTCTCCAGATAACCTATAAATGGCCCCTTGTTTAAAAATGAATAAACTCTCTCTTAAAGCTACAATACGAATTATTCTTTTATCTTTAGGACCAACGTCAAAATAGTTTAATAAAGGTACAGCTTCTGGTTGGTCTTTTTTGGAATAATAAATTCTATTTGGAGAAACTTCATTGTCGGAAACAACAGCACTGGTTAATTTAGAAAAACTTCCTGCATTACCCAATATACTTACGTTTACAGGAACAGTAAACGTATTTGCATTTACTACTGTGACAGTTTGAAGTCCATTAATGCTAGGTGTGCTGTTAGAAGAAGTGACTATAATTTGATTTCCTGTAACTAAGCCATGAGTGGCACTAGTTACAACTGTAGGATTTGCTACTGAAATGTTCGTAATAGCATTTAAAGGTTTCAAATCAGGACTAAATTGACTACCGGTCGCTGTACTATTTGTAACTATATAGAATGGATTTGTTCCTAATGCTCTACTTTCAAAAAGTATTAACCCTGGAACATCAGTAGGACCTGATAAATAGTAGGCATAAACAAGTCCTGTAGTGTCTCTATTGATAACGTGAACTAGAGACCTCGCACTTTGGTCTACTTGTTGAGCAGGAGTAGAAAGACTAGAAATTAGCACTTTTCTGGTTGCTACATCTTCTGTAGTAGAAAAGGTATATGTTTTTGTAGTGGTTCCATCGGTAAACACTATAGTTGAGGTATTAGCCACTAAACTTGAGACAGACAACATAGATATATTTTTTCTATATCTAGTTTCAGTGTTTGCATAAAATAAGTGGTTTTTAAATAAAGTTATGTCTTTTGCTTTTGGGGGAATTTCATTAGATTGAAGAATACCTTCCCCACTATTAGGATTGGTATATAAATTTGTTCCACGAAAAGCGTCTGGAACAATGTCATGATAGGTAATATAACCATTAGATAAGTCTGTAGAAGTGGGATTTGCTTCATAAACAAGACCTTGTTCATCTCCGGGGTCTATGTCTGATAAACTGGTAACTCCAGTACTTTCAACAACAGCAGTTCTATAAACCTGATAAAAATAAGATGTTGTTACGCCTGATGGTATAGTGATGTTTAAATTAACTGTACTACTTTGAGTACTTACAATAAATGAAACTACTGAAGTATTAATAGAAGCTGTTCCTATTAGAGAATTAAGTGTACTTACTATTTTATCATACTGAACCTGTAAACTTAAAAGTTGAGCAGAGGTTGGAGGATTACTAAATGTTAGAGCGTCAATGATGTCTTTAATTCCTGAAGCAGCAGTGAAATTTGTACCTCCCATATCAGCATCTAATTTAATACATAGAGCAGACATACTTGTTTGAATTGTAGTTGCAGAAGCTCCTACGCCAACTGCCAATATAGAGTTGTAATTTACATCACTTAAGGTGTCTGCTCCTGAAACAGCAGAAGCTACGTCTAAAGCAGTAAGTAAACTGTTGTAATTTGTAACTAAAGGGTCAATAAGGGGATTGTCAATAACTTCTCTTTGGCTAGGAGAACCAAAAATTAAATTATTATTGCTATCTTTAATTCCCCAAATTACTCTATAAGCAATAATGCCTTCTTGTGTTAAAAATCCAGTTGTACTATTTAAGGATAATGCTACATCTAATGCCTTTATTCCGCCTGCATTTGTAATACTGGTGCTAGCTATTGTACTTGCACTTGCAGCAGACATTTTTTGCATACCAGTAGAAGTTGTAAAATATAAATTTCCATTTGCTTCTGTGGATTTAATTCTTAAACCAGTTTCGGTTTCCGTATAGGTTCCTGAGAAGGAAGTGAATGTTCCAGACCCATTATCATACTGAAGTGTTGTACCAAAATGTCTTATAATTCTATTTTTGTAGGTAGTTAACTGTTTAGATACACTTGACATTGAATCGCCATAAACAGAAAATCCACGACAAGGTTCTATAATTCCATTTCTGTTAATGACAATATTATCTGCCTGAGTTAAAGAACCAGACTTCACGTCACCTAATAAATTAGTGAATGTGTGCAACCCAAGACATTTAAGTAGCAAATTTTGACTCATAACTATTACCAGCGACCTCTTCGACCACTACGCAAAAGACCTCTGTTGTTCACTACTTTCTGAACGCTTCCCTCTACTCTATTATCGATAAGAGCAACTGATTTTAATTCCATTTCTTGAAGTTTGCTGTTTGCATTCGTAAGTCCTTGTGTATCTCCAAGAGCTTCTAAACACCGAGCAGCAGCCCTTTGTGTTAAAACAGTGTGCAAATCTGTTGGGCATTGAGGGATAATACATTCACCAGAAAAAGAAATGTGGTCTCCAACTTCAGTTTCATCATCAATATCATCAGTATCAAAGGTAATTGTTTTATTAACAGCATTCACATTTGTAGCAGTGACATCATATTTTCTAATTTTATGTCCAGGCTTAGCTTGAAGAAGGTCAAGAGTGATAGAAGTGGAAAATCCAGTTGGAACTTCATCCACCGTGTAAGTAGTAGTTCCTAATAAAGCACTTGTGCTGATAGCAGTAATAATAGCAACTCTGCTTTCATCCACTAAGTCATTTGGCCGAATAAAATAAGAAAAAACTAAATTTCCTGTAGCTGTTGTTCCAACTTCAGGAACAAGAACAACACTATTACCTTCTAAATAGTAATAAATATAATTACTATTTAAACTAGTTTGTTGGTACATAGCCTTGTCATCTGCAGGAATTCTTGACATTTCAAATAAATTCCCATTAGTGTCCTGAAAAAACAAGTCTCTAAGTTTTCCACCAATAGCACGATAAGGAATAGCATAGTTAGATTTACTTGCTTCTAGTGCAACAACATCTGGATATACATAATATTCTTCATGTAAATTTAGAACATAAGGTACAATACCAATTTTAAGTTCACTATTAATAAAGGCTAGAAAATCTTCAGTAGCAAAAGTTTTATCTGAAGTAGGAATCATTGCTCTACGTTTGATATCCGCAATGATGCTATCAGTCGTAAAGTTTCCAAACATTTAGTACCTTATTTCTTCATCTTCATTTCAAGAAGGCTTTGTAGTTCTTTAATTTTCATAAGTAGCTCATCAGGAGACATACTAGATTCTTCTGCTTCCCCTTCTTCACCTTCAGATGCTTCCATTTCAGGAAGTTCAGAAGACTCTTCTTTTGAGCAATCTCCTTTAAGCATGTCTTCTGCTTTATCTAATCCCATAGACAAGCCTGCTTTATCAGGAGCAGCGACGGTTACTTTCTTAAGTCCGCCCATATGACTTTTAAGTTCATCCCCTAACAATCCACCCATGTCTTTATATAATCCTTTTAAAACACCCATCTTAGAAGCCTTGTAATCAGGGTCCATTGGTTTACCAGGTTTCTTCTTTTTCATTAACGCTTCAAATGACATTTTATTTTCCTTTTTATTATCTTTGGTAGTTATATGTAGTGCTACCGCTATCGTTTGTTCCACCACTAAGTCTTACTTGTCCACTATCTGTTCCACTGGCAAGCCTTGCAGCACTTTCTGTAATACCACCAGTAGCATCTAAGGTAATATCGTTACCTTCAATACCTTCTTTAATTGCCTTTTTGGTACATAAGTTTGTATTCGCATCCTGCTCATGATACGTCATACAGGTTTACTTTCTCGATGGAGGCTATACCCTAGCCCTGACTTGAGAATTACACATGCAGAGTTAACATCTCTATCATGCAC
>Ga0163152_10003398_pt1 | contig 20774 bp, 27 predicted proteins | sample OliLakLV19MP8IB2_FD_148635 | JGI IMG/M metagenome (GOLD analysis project Ga0163152, IMG submission 148635) | Freshwater microbial mat bacterial communities from Lake Vanda, McMurdo Dry Valleys, Antarctica - Oligotrophic Lake LV.19.MP8.IB-2 | ecosystem: Environmental > Aquatic > Freshwater >...
GGCGTCGGCGTAGGCGTAGGCGTAGGCGTAGGCGTCGGCGTCGGCGTCGGCGTAGGCGTCGGCGTCGGCGTAGGTGGGGTACTTCCGCCGTGTCTCAGATAGAGTGGCTCGCGCCTGCTCCGCAGCCGCTCGCCACTTGTCCGGTCCATCCTCCCGCGTCAGCGCCCGTAGTGTGGCCGCCGCCGCCAAGAGACGGGATTTGAATTCGGCGACGCGCGGCACCGTTGCCAGCGCTTCAAGCGACGACGCGAACCGCACCGACAGAAGCAGATAGATGAATTCCAGATTGCGCCGCCGCTCGACCTCGGGCGTGCCACGCGAGCCGACTATCTGCGGCAGCCGGTAGCGCAGGGCGTCGCGCATGGCCTGGTCGCCGCGGTCGTTGAGGCGCTGGGCGAACCGAGTGACGAGCGGGCTGGCGCACTGCGGCCTGTCGGAGTGCGGCTCGCCGGCCAGCCAGGCGGCGGCCTCCATTACGCAGAGGCGGCCGCCGCTGCGTTCCTTGTGGCTGCCTGCAAGCAAGACCAGGTGGGGGAGCAGCTCGGCCGCCAGCCTCGGGGCCGCGTAGTCGATGGTGAGCGCGGTGGTGGTCATGGTCTTCTCTCCTATTTGACTTCGACGGGCCTGATTGCCCGGCTGGTACTGACCAAGGCCCGCGCCGGTTTCCCGGGCGGGCCTGTGGGTGAGGCTGTGGGCCTAACAGAGTGAGAGCCGCGCGGTGCCGAGGTCGAGCACGGTCATGTCGCGGCGCGCCGTCCCGCGAACGAGTTGGAACCGCTCAAATCGCAGGGCGTCGAGTCCGTCGATCCTATGCTCCGTACGGCGGCCGCGCTCGCTCCAATGATTGTCCCGAGCCGAATCAAAATCGGCCAGTGTTTCACGCGTGACCGCGAATGCTACGTCGCGGTCAATCGCGCCGTCGCTATGGAAGGCGAGGGCGGCCAGCACGGCGGGCCACTGCTCGTCCGTGACCTGCGAGATCGCGGCGGCGGATTGATCGTCGATGTCCGCGGCATGAGCGTCCAGATAGGCACTCACGATAGAGCCGCTCGCCGTGGCAGGGCCGTTGTCCTGCTGACTGTCGAATTCGACCAGCACGCGCTCAGCGAGGTGATCCTCATAGTCCCTATTGGAGTCCGGATCGTCCAGATCGACTCCCTCAGCAGCGCATACCTCCGCGAACCGGGCATTCAGGATAGCCAGGTCGGCGGCGCTGTAGCCCTCGGTGTTGTCGGCGGTGAAGCAGGTGGTTGTGGTGGTGGTGGTCATTAGTCGTCTCCATCTCTATCCAGCGGAAGTGCTGGCGGATCGAGGTCCGGGAGATCGGACCTCTCACCGTTAGGACTTCCTGGTTGACTACAGGCCGTACTCGGCCCGCAGGGCATCGCGCCCCACCTCATACTCGATCCCCAGGACGTCGCGCGCCGCGTTGTACCGGGCCCGCAAGGCATCGTTCGCCGCCTTGTACTCGGCCCCCAGGGCACCGTTCGCCGCCTTGTACTCGGCCCACAGGACGCCGTACGCCTTGTTGTTCTCGGCTAGCAGGCCGTCGCGCGCCACCTCAAACTCGGCAAGCAGATCGTCGCGCGCCTTAGAATTGTACGTGGTCATTTTTCAAATTCCTTTCAATCGAGAGAGATACGGGAGGCTAGAGACTACAGGCCGTAATCGGCCAGGACGCCGCGCGCCGCCTTGTACCTGGCCCGCAGGGCATCGTTCGCCGCGTTGTACTTGACCCGCAGATTGTCGCACGCCTTGTCAAACGTGGCCACGTCGTACTCGGCCCGCAGGGCATCGCGCGCCACCTCGTACTCGACCCGCAGATTGTCGCACGCCGTAGAATTGTAGGTGGTGGTGGTCATGGTCGTCTCCATCGTCTCATCAGCGTCGGAAGATACCGACGGACGGTCCACCTCTCGGCGGACCGTTTCGACTTTTGGATTTAGTTTTCGCCCCTGAATTCGGCCAGCACGCGCTCAGCGAGGTGCTGCACGAAGTCGTTCGTGACGTCGTACGAGTCGTCCGGGTCGTCTAGGTCGATTCCCTCAGCAGCGCATAACTCCACGAACCGAGCGTTCAGAACAACCAGGCCGTCGGCGCTGTAGCCCTCGGTGTTGCGGGCGGTGAAATAGTCCGTGTTCATCGTCGTCTCCATCGTCTCATCAGCGTCGGAAGATACCGACGGACGGTCCACCTCTCGGCGGACCGTTTCGACTTTTGGATTTAGTTTTCGCCCCTCCGGATTTTTCTCCAGTTCCCGGGTCCCACAGGCTACAAGGAGCGCGGCGTGGAAAACCTCGGGGCCAGATACTCGAGCCTTCCGATTTTTAAGGGAGCGGGTTCATTTAGTAGAGGCCTCTAAGAGTGTCCTTTCCATCTCGTCTCGTTCGACTAGCTAACGATGGGAGGACCTAGCAAAGAGCTTCGAATTTTTCCTCTAGCGCCTTCCGGGGTTGACCTCGCGGCGGTCAGTAAAGTGGAAGGTGAACCGAAGGACCGCGGGCCGAAGCCCCGTTAGGTAAGTCCTCCGCTTCCCGGGTTGCCCTGGGAAGCACGTATATAATGCCCCAAAAATGAATGAATGAATACATATATTTTTCGACGCTATATAAAGGTTTTATCCCTCCAGAAGGGCCTGTATCCGGTCCCAGTCCCATTTCGAGGGTCCTCCGGCCCACTTCCCCAGGCCGCGCACCTGGTGCACACCCCGGGTGAATACTGCCCGGGCATCCATCCCGCTGAACAGGTAAAGCTCATCGACTGTTACTCCTCGCGATGAGTTCTGACGGCGAACAGCGATGAAGGATCGGCCGCCCATTCGATGCCGCCGTTCGTGCCAGGCAACCTGTCCCGGCTTGAACCGAATGGCCCACGCGTCGGTCCGCTTGAATTCGATCCAAGCCTGCCGACCTCGCGGCGAACAGAACTCACCGTCGGGGATACCGGAGCCTGTTGCCCAACTCTCGATCGCGGTCCATTGGAAGGAGAGGAGACGCTCGAAGAAGATTCCTCGGAGACCGCCATCTATCTTCTTCGTCCTTCTGGTCACGCGTGGAACTCCTTGATCGCGGGGAGAAGTTCGTTGAGGGTCGATCGCTGTATGACTTGCGGAGGGCGGACGAACGGTGTGTATCGCGTCCCCTCGATCCGACCCACGACAGCACCGTCGATCTTAACGTGACCTGAGCGCGGGTTGAAGGTCATCTTCACGGAGCGGGGAAGAGCAAATGGGACTTCCGCCCCACTTTCCTCGCAAAGCGGATCATCGACCACGTTCCACTGCGCAACTCCTCTTCGCGGGTCCGCGGAGCGGCGATCAGAACATCGCTGAACAAGACGATGTTTCGGTTCCTGACCAGATGGGGGAGGCCGCGCCTCACCCGGTCACCCGAACAGAAGGCCCTCTTGCGAGGATCATCCGGGAGATGCAAGACGATCTTGCACTCAGATAGGATACCGCGGACGATGTTGTGCGCTTGTGCATCAGCGCCGACGCAATCACCGTGATGGAACTGGTCCGGTCGGAGTTCACCGATGAGGTTCGCGAACGCCAAAAATTGAAACTCGGTCATCCCGTGTTGGGTGCCGGTGAAGCCAACGAATACCATTCTCGTCCCCCAAGACTTTTATAGAGATCGTACGCGGCTCTCGTCCGAGAGAGTTGCCCCGGGCATCAATGGCTTCACAGGAGGAGGACCTGAAGGCGCCTCGAACAGCAGCGCCAACCACTTTTGCCGGACCGCGTTTGCGATCAGAGCTTGTCGGAGGCGTCGCTACCTTCGCCGGCGCCGGCCGCCATCGGCGCCTCAGCCTTCTTCTCGCCCTTCACGAAGGCATCGTGAAGTTCAAGCCCCCGCTGGTAGTCCTGGTCGGTCTCGACCCAACCACCGTCGGCAACATCGAGGGAGAACCACGTGCCGGCGGCGTTCGAGCGCTCCTTGGTCGTCAGCTTGTAGAGCTTGGCGAAGCTCGGAGCCTTCACGCCGTCGATCTGGATGCCGTTCATCATGAACATCCACTGGCGCGAGACCGTGTGGCCTGAACCGGAGAGGGAGATGACGTACGGCAGCGGGCCGGCGTCGGTGATCGCGTAGCCGATGTGATGACGCGTCTCGACGATCTCGTTGCCGTTCGGCCGAACGTGCTTGACGCGGTTCGGGTTCTTGGGGTCCTCGATCTTCTTGGCATCCTGGGGCAGTTCGAGATGGCGGGCGACGAAGCCGCCGCCGCTGTCCCGGGACACCCACTCGATCCAGTCCTTGTTGAAGAAGCACGGCTGGAACAGAATGCCCGTGTCCCCCTTCACGATCGGGTTCGGCGAGTTGCGCAACCAGATATCGCTGGCCTCGGCGCCGTCGATGTAGTTCGGGTTACGCTTGTTGACCTGCGGGCTCTGCGCCTGAAGGACGTAGATCAGTGGTACGAGATTGTCCTCCTGCGCGGTGGACACGCCCTTGCCGCCATCCTTCTCGATGCGGCTCTTCATGAACGTGGGGACAACTCCGCCCGTCTTGGCCGGAAGGTTCTTGCCCTTCGGTGCTTCACGCTTCGACATTTTTACTTTCCCTTCTTCACTGGTTTGATCTCGACAACTCTTCCAACATCGCCACCAATCAATTCAAGCGGCGGCAGCTCTCCTCGGTTCTCCACCTGCTCACGGAGCCAGGCCTTCATGGTCATAAAGTGGACCTCCTCCTTGATGGTGGGGAACAGGTCCAGGTCTGCGCGGAGCTTCTCGATCAGCTCCAGCGCCTTCTTTCTCTCCTCTCTCTTGAAGGGTATGGCGACGTTCGTCTTGATGAGGTCACCGTGACCGTTCTGCTCCAGCCAATCAAACGCGGCCTTGCGCTTCTCCTCGGGCCAGTCCGCGCTGATGTTCGCGTAGTAGTAAGGGACGAGCTTGACGATGAAGGGTGGCTGGTTCCCCTCACCTTCAAGCTCCATGGAGCGGCTGCCGATCTTGTCCATGAGGTCGGGCAGCTCGTCCCGGAACATCGTATTGAGTTCCACCTTCTTCGACGTCAGCCGGGATTCGATGTCCGCGATCTCCAGCTGCGTGCCGCGGGCCTTCCTGATGGCCTCGCGGAGTTTCGTTGTTGCGTCCTCGTCGACAGCTGGCTTGCTGCTGGCGACGGCCTTGGCCAAAGCGGCCGATGGCCTGCTACTCATTCGTCCTTCTCCTCCTCGTTGTGAAGTCTGTTCATTATCCACCCGCGCATCAATGCGAAGCGCTCCTCCGGTGTTGCCGTAGAAAACTCCTCATCATTCGCATGGGCGATCTCGCAGGCCAGGGAGAAGGGGGCACCGAACAGGGCGGCCACCCTCTTGCGATCCTCCGGGTCCAGTTCCCGAAGGTTCATGTTGCGTGCGACACCGACGGCACCGAGGGCGCACACCTGCCCATCCTCCGTCTCCAGTTCGCCGGCGACGAGCTTCTTCTCGGATAAATCGTCGAGTGCTGCGAGCATCTCGCGGAGGAAGGACTGGCCGCGACGACCGCGGATCGCACTTGCCACTGCACCACGCCAGCGGATCAGGGCCCAGGTATCAATATCATCGCGGTATCCGGAGCGGCTCATTTCGCGTCCCTCCAATTGGGTCCGATCTCGACGTCCACCTTCACGGGGACCTCCAGCTTGACGGCGTCCCGCATGACCTCGGATATCTTGACCGCTGTGGCCCTGTCCTTCACGCTGCAGCAGAGTTCGTCGTGGACCTGGATAAGCACATGGCCGCCGTAGCCCGCGTCATAGACCGCCTTCATGGCCGCCTTCGTCTGGTCCGCGGCCGACGGCTGGATGAGGGAGTTCAGGGACTTGTGGATGCGGGCACGTGTCAGGCTGGTGTAGGGCCAGGTCTCGCGGGCCTTCTCGAGAGGAAGCATGCGGCCGTCCCTCTTGTCCCATGACGCAGGCTCCCACAGGGGGAACCGCATGCGGCGCTTGAAGAGGGATCGGACATAGCCCCGGCGACGGACAACATCCATGCACTGGAACGAGAGGGCCTTGGCGAAGGGCATCTCGCGATGATGGGTAGCGAACATCGCCTTCGTCTCGATATCGCTCTTGCCCAACTCCTTCGCAGTCTCACCGATCCCGCGACCATAGATGATCGCGAGGTTCAGAATCTTCGCCGCCTTGTAATCGAGGCCCGTGAGGTTGGCGGCAAAGTCGTGGTAGTTCAGATCCGGATCGTCGATATAGCGCTGGGCCGCCTCAGCTCCTCCGGGGACACCGACGAGTGACGCGAAGTGAACGAGTAGCCTCGGCTCCTGCTGACTGAAGTCGCACGATGCCCACTTCTCCCCCTTCTCCGGGAGGAAGCAACGCCGGATGCGGGCACCCTCCCCCGTACGCGTCGGAATGAATTGCAAGTTCGGATCACTCATGGATAGGCGACCGGTGACCGTCCCACCGTCGTCCGACCGCAGCGGGTGGATTTGACCGTAGACCCTATCTCCGTTGTGGAGCTGACCAAGGACCTGGCCCTTCAAGAAGGTCCCCATGAGCTTCTCGCGCTTCCGAACGGACAGCACGAGCTTGGGGAGCCAGTGCGGGGAACGCTCAAGCATGCCGGCGGTGATAGATGGCTTGCCCGTCGCCGTCCTTCCATATGGAAGGTTCTCGGTGTCGAACGCCTTGGCGATCGTTGTGGCGCTCCAGACATTGACCTCAAAGCCAACCTTCCGCTTGATCTCCTCCATTTGGATTTTGTTTTCCGCCTCCAGTTCGACGAGGAACTTCTCGGCATAGTCGACGTCCACTCGAACGCCGCGTCGTCTCATGTCCATGTAGAGCGGGATCAGGGAGTGTTCAAGATCGCACAGCGCACCCAACTCCTCCCCCCGGATGAGCGGCTTGTGCACGGCCCATATGTCCAGAGGGAGGGAAGAATCGAGGGTCGCGTACGGGCCCACGTATCTCGCGGGCAGGCGCCATAACTCCTCCTTCGGATGATAGCCGTAGGAGTTCGCTGCCCGGTTCAACAGCGTCTCGTCCTTCCGCTTCCCCGTCCGAGACTCGGCGATCGAATTGAGGTCGTATGCGAAGCGATATTCATCGAGCAAGGCCTCGGTCCATTGGACGTCGATCACGGAGCCTTTGATCTCGACGCCGTCAGTACCCGCCCAGCCCAGGTCGTACATCGCATGGGCGAATACTTTCGTTTGGTCCTCCTTCCCAAGCACGCGGTTGAGCCAACGACGTGCTTGGACAGGATCGACGTTGTCCCCTCCTTCGTGACCGATTGGCAGGTAGCCGCTCCAGTTATCCGCGGTGATCGAATAGCCCACGACCTCCCCGCCGCCGCGCCAAGCCCAACCGGCGCCCGCTCCCTCCTGCAGCCCCACGTCCCGCGTCTCGGTATCGACACCGATGAGACCGTGCAGATGGTCGGGAAGTTCCGACAGGTTCGGCGGACGCCAATCGGTCGGCGGCGGCGCTGTCCGGAGGTCGAGCTTGCGTTGGAGTTTTTTCACGCGGACCACTCCTTCGCGATCAGCTTCCGGCAGGCTTGCATGAGGCGCACGGCGTGCTGGGCATCGTGCAGAGCGTTGTGCTCGGTGCCGATGAAGGGCACGCCCAGTCCGACGGCCGGCTCCTTCGGGTCTATCGCCGGGTCCTTCATCGCGGCCAACCACAGCATCGTCCGCGTGTCCCGTTCGTTGTAGTAGTTCCAGACGGGCAGCAGCCGGAGGAGGGACTGAGTGTGATTGATGATCGGGATATCGAATGAGAGGCCGTGCGACCAGACTTGCAGCTTCGTCTTGTCAACGGTGTTGGTGATGATCCATCGGCGGAAACTTTCGAGGACCTCCTTGACGGGACGAGTGTCAACCTCAAGGGCCTCGCGGGCCTCCTTCGATTGCATCGCCCACCAAGTCTTCGTCTTGGGGTCCACGTACAGGTTGATATCCTCGCAGGTCGCCGGGTCGATGTTGGCATAGAAGGTCTCGCCCATCTCATCGCTCTCGACGTCGAAGAAGCACGCTCCGATGGATCGGATCGCGCAATCGACCTGCAGGCCGTAGGTCTCAAGGTCGATCATCAAATCATTCATGGCAAGACCCTTCGGGGAACGCTACGCCGTCGCATGGGGGGAACGCTACGCCGTCGCATGGCAGGATTGCAAAGACGAGGTCGCGCGGGTTACAGGCCGCGGCCGTATCTCCTTCACCGAAGCGGACAAACACAAGACCGTTGCGCCACGTCTTGATGATGCCGAGATCGGTATGGTAAAGCTCCGGTTTGCCTAGATAGATTACACGTCGACCAACATCAATCGCCGTGAGCTTGCTGATATCGAGTGGCGCGGTTCCCCAGGAGCCGACCCGTTTACGCCACGGGTCGTTGACATAGTTGATGATCTGATCGCTCATATCAAACCCCTTTCCTGGGCGATCCACTCGGGGCACGTAAGTGTCCCCGCGTCGATCTCACACTGACTCTTCGGGAGCCATATCAATGGACCGTCGGGATCATTTGCGTTCTCGATGCCATAGGCTCCGTCGGTCTCGGCCAGGACCGTGACGTCAAGATCGACCAGTTTTGATCCGCTCATGGTTGGACCTCCATGAGGAGGACACCGGACTCGACCAGCATCTCGCGTGCCCAACGAATCTCATCGAGCCAGCGGTCGCCATAGGCCGCGTCGGCCAAATAGATGACGCGGGCGATCCTCTTCGAGATGATCGACTTCGCGCACTCCGAGCACGGGAACCGGGTCACGATCAGGGTTGACCCGTTTGTGTCGAAGGTGGAGTGGTCGAGCACGTTTCTCTCCGCGTGCTGGACCAGCTTCAACTTGACAGCCCGGGTGCCGAGTCTCTCATCGGTGTCCCTGATGCCGTGGGGGAAGCCGTTGTATCCCAGGGCGATGTGCCGACGATCGAGGCCGACCAAAACGGCGCCGACCTTCGTCGAAGGGTCCTTGCTCCAGCTCGCCACGTGCTTGGCGAGTTCCATGTAACGCTGATCCCAGTCCGTCATCGGGCGTACCCCTTCAGTGCGCGCTCAATATCGGGCGGCGTCCAACCCACGGGCTTCACAACATCGAGCGTGTGCTTCCTCTTCGACCTCTCGTCATCGGCGGACGATGCACGCTCCTTCGTCATGTTGGCCCGCTGGACCTCGAACCAGCAACGAAGGAAGGGGACATGCATCAGATGCGCCGTTCCCAGGGCCACGTAGACGAGATCGCAGAGGGCGTCCGCGGCCTTCGCCAGGTCGCCTGCGGTGAAGGCCTCCTTGAACTCATCCAGCTCCTCCTGCAGGAAGTCCTCCCGGAACCTCTGCGCGGACGCGTCGAGAAAGTGCGGAGCGATGACACCACCCTCTTGCTCCTCCCCGCTGAAGCTCAAGCCGAACTTCCTATGGAAGTCGTCAACGTCGCCGAAGAGGTTTCCGACGCGGGCCCACTTCAGGACCTCTTCGAGAGCCTCGCGGGAAACACCGACCATGATCCCGTCCGGATCAAGCCGGCTCTGCTCGTACGTCAGTTGCCTGATTGCATTCTTCACTTCAATGCTCCTGTCTCAATCAGCATCAGAACTCTCTCGCCCTGGGCGTTGCGCTCGGTCTTGGCCGCCTCCCACCGCGTCCTGGTCTCGTAGCTGGAGGAGATGGTGTCGCGGACCTTCCGGTACAACCCACGCTCATAGGCGGCCTTCCGTCGGTACTGACGGGCAGCAGCGAGAATAGCCTTCTCGTTGCGAAGCGGTTGATAGATCGACGGGACCTTCACAGGTTCGCCGCGTCGCTCTCGAACACATGAAGGCTCGTCATGTGCATCGCCAGCGTCCCCGGTTTGATCGCGTCCCATTGATCGCTGTTGATTTCGCGACAACAATCGAGGACCCACAGCATCATCCTGATGGCGAGGTAGCAGTCATCGCGCCAGTGCCGGATGAGGTCGCACGAGCGCAGCGGATAGTACATGTGGAGCTGCCTGTCGCGGACCATGAGCTGATAGCCCAGGCTGCACATCTTCCGTCCACCGTCGCTGGTGCCCGTGTCCTCCGGATGGAAGAGAGGTATCCACGCCTGACGAGTGTGCGGCTCCTTGGCGAGAAGCTCAACGAGGTCCCATAGGTCGGCGTAGTAGTTCCGGATGCCGAAGTGGGGTCGCTGGTCAGCGTCACGCGGCGGGAACTTCCGCGCCGATCCTCCGATCGCGGACTTCATCTCGCTGTCCTTGAAGCTGCCGGCGAACTTTGGCCACAATCGTTCCATGTAAGTGTGATTGAACTGCTCACCCCCCGGTCGGAACTTGTTGGCGCTGTGCCCCCACGGCCACTTGGCCCACTGTACCCCTGGATTGAGCGGCTCGCCGCCGACGCGCTCATGGAAATGATCATCAGCCCAGGGGAGGTTTGGGCGGCAGTCCCTACCCCAGTGCGGGACTTCCTCGATCCCGCGGAGGTCGATCTCATAGCAGACGTTGCGGAGTTCCCGCGTGTCTGTGTTTGCGGCGACGCCCTGCCAGCGTTCGGTCTTGACAGGAGGAGCGGACCCCATCAGGGCGCGCAGGGCACGATCGAGATCGGTGAATGAAGGAACGTCAATTAGCGCGTACATCAGCGGACCTCCTCGGGATATAGCGGTTGATAACGAGGACGACCGGAGTCGAGGAGACTTTCCCAGCGATCCCGGCGGATAAAATAGCGCGTACCCTTCTCATCGTCGTACTCGATGCCTTCAACCAACTCCTCGCCCTCGGAGTTGGCGCGTGTCCCAGTCACCCGGTAGAGCGTGCCCTTGTAGTGCCGATGCGTCGGCCTCCACTCCGGTCGCGCTTCAGTGACGGCGACGATGATGCGGCCGCGGAGGGCCGTCGTCATGTGCCCGGTTATCTCGCGGAGCTTCCGCATCTCGGCGACGCAATCCGCGAAATGGTTGGCCCTCTTCGCATGCTGGTTGGCGAGGACCATACTTTCAACAGCGAAGGCCTCCTCGCGGCTAGCCGCCTCAAGGTTGCGCTCGGCCTCCAACCACGCGAGGTTGTCCTCGGGATTGGCGGCGAGCAAGGCCTCAGTGTCCCGCCGCATTTCCGACGAGGGGACGGTCCGGGATTGGACGCTCGTCATCACTTCTTCCCCTTCTTCTTGAAGACGTTGATCGTTTGATAGAGCGGAATCTTCACGTCGGGAAACCGCTTGGGGTAGGTGTTCATCGCCATCGTCGATGGGTAGTGACGGAGGACGGCGGTGCCGACGAACGAGATGCCGTCCTGCATCGAGATCATCTGGCAGAACTTCTCGTGAAGGAGGAAGGGCGCCTTGTTGCGCACCATGTCCTTGATGCCGATGACCAGGTGGCCGCCGGGGACGAGGTATTCGAGCGAGCTTCTATAAATCGAGCCCATCGTCTCCCAGTACTCGGTGTTCTCCTTCAGAAAGGCGAGGTTGGGCAGACCCTCCTCATAGGTGAACTTCTTCGATTGGTGCTTGTATCCCTCGGGCACCAACGAGGTCTGATGCTCGTCACCGCTATAGGGTGGGTTGTTGACGATCAGCGAGAACCTCTTGCCGATCTCCCTCAGGAAGCGGCCGATATTCCGCGCATCACCGATCCGGATGCGGGCCTCGATCCCCTTCGGGAGGTTCTTGGCGATGTTGGCCTGCAATATCTTCGCATACTGGACCTCCATGCCGGCGACGTTGCGACCCTGCGTGATCGACTCTACCGCGGTCGTCCCGGCGCCGATCGTCGGATCGAGGACCCAATCACCGGGCGCCGTGTACTTCTGGATTGCCCATCGCGCCACGTGCAACGGCGTCTTGGCCGCGTGCCCCTCGCGACCACTCTCGATCTTGCTCTCGTAATACTGACGGCGTTCGAGCCGTGAGTAATAGGGTCCGTCGGCCGAAGGGCGAAGCTCACCCAACGCCTTCTGACAGAAGGAGCACGTGCAGTGGTAGGCCTCGGGCAACGTGCCCTTGACCAGGTTGACTCTGTCTCCGGTAGCCATCTTCTCTCTCCTCAGTGTGAAGTTCGTTCCGTCATTACGCCTGCGAAGCGAGTGCACGCCGCATTCAATATCCGGCTCGGCATCCTCGGCGACAACCTTGGGCGCGGCAGCAACATGACGTTCCCAGGCAACCTCGATTGCCGCTTGGGCTTCCGCCGTCAGTGGTCCATCATCTTCATGGATCGAACGTGACAGCTTGCGCGACAGATCAACCAGTTCGGTCGCATAGCCTGGATAGTCGCGCAAATAACGCTCAAGCGTCTCTCGGCCCGGGCTCAGCTCAACCGCAAAGGAGTCGAGTATTTCCTCGCGTGATGGTTTGGAAGGGCTTGGGTTCATAGCTCGTCTCCAAGCATGGTCGCTCGCAAGGCCGCCAAAGCCTTGTCTGGATGCTCTTGCACACTCATATACGACGCCACAGCACTGGCAGCGCCACAGGAGAACCAACTTAGCCGGCGCATTGTTTAACCCCGCTTTGAAAAGCTAGCTTCGTCACGTCGAACCGGGCAAGCCCGCCACCCTTCGTTGTGCTGGTTGATCTTCGCCATCATTGATTCTCGTCCTTCTTTTTGTTTTCTTCGTCCGCCCAATCGGCCCAAGCATTAAGTGCAGCGGCTAGAGCGCGGGCCTCGCGCACGTCGTCGTGCTTCTTGAACTCCAACTCGTACATGCTCTTGTGGTCGCCGGCCCCGTCACTCAGCACCACGACCATTGACCCGTTACTGAAACCAGGGTGAGGCCCTATTTCAATCGTCGTCTCGGCCTCGGTATAGGCAAGATCAATGCGCGCCGTCGCGACGGTTCTATCGGGATCGCGGTAGAGTGCATTTATGATTTGACCAATAGAGGTCGCGCTCATGTCGTCTCTGCTACTGGTCATGGTTTGTGCTCCCCACTTCGTGGCTCGGTGGTCCCTCAGAAGAACCTTCCGCCATTCTGAGCACGACTCGAAGATGTGCGGCGCTGTTGGAATAATTCAGGTCGTCGGTCCCAGTGAGGTTCGCCATTCTGCGAGCCAGGCCGATGGCTTCCCATTGGGTCGCAAGCCCGCGCACCCATTCCAGCGCTGCCCGCTCCGTCTCCTGCGGGTCGGAGAGAGCGGCGGGCTTCAGTTCCGACTTCATTTCTTCTTCCCCCCGAAGTCAAGATCATGCGAGGTCGCGAGATCGGCAAAGCGACTTGACCGCGGGAACTTCATCACTGCCTGCTGTTTCTTCTCAGCCGCAGCCCCCTTCGACAGTGGGCGCCCCTCCTTCTTGCGGGAAGGTTCACCGGTCGCGATCGGCGATGCTGAGTGGGAGGGAACACTGTCGCCGATGCTGTACTGCTGCGAGCGGATCGAGCAGGTGGAATACAGCCAGCAATTCGAACAGGCCCTCTTCTGGTCGGAGTACCCGACGTTCGAGCAATACCAACGTTTTGCATCGTCGACAAACTCGTTCGGCCGGAGGACCCGCTGATTGGACGCCCTGAAGTTCTTACCTTCGAGGTGGTGGTGAACCTGGCTCGACACGTAATGGCAGAACTGGACGGGCATCGCCTTGCCCGTCTGCTTCGCCATGTGGACGTTCCGATCGTTGTTGTACTCCCCCACCTCGTTGAGGTTGGCGCCGTAGAACACAAAGTCATCTGGGAACCCTTGGATGCGGGCCCGCTCCCGGAGGGTCAGAGGGGAGAAGCGGAGGGGGTGCAGCTTGTAGCTGCCGCCGTCCTGCACCGAGGCTCCTCGATCCCAGTGCTCGATCTTGCATCCCGGTTTAAGCTTGATCGTTCCGTCGTTGGCGAAGTACGTCATGCTCTGACCGGGCCGCCAATTCTTCTCGGCGTATTCGGCAAGCTCGCGCCAAGTCGGTCGGTCGCCGATCTTCCGGAGGCTCAGCGACTTCTGCGCCCTCTCCTCCGGCGCCCACGGGTCATGGTTCGGGAAGTTCGATCCGACGCGAGGCTCCGGGAGGTCCCCGATTACGTCGGCGAGCGTGTGCTTGTTCTCCGCCTCGCCCGGCGTGAAGGCCCACTTTTCCTCGCGCAACGAGCCGAGCATGAACATACGATTGCGATAGGTCTGGACGTTCCCATAGCCCCAGTTCGAGACCCACTCAGGGAAGAGGTCATAATCAGGTAGCCGCTTGGCGTACTCACTCATCGGGAACGCGCTGAAGGATTTTGGGAGGTCGTCCATGACGAAGAAGCGCGGTCGGAGACGGGCAACGAGGTCGATGAACAATGGGATATCGGTCGGGTCGAGGAGCTTGTCCTTGTGCCCCTTGTTCACGCCACCGAGCTGACTGAAATTGCCGCACTCCGGGTGGCCGAGGGCGATATCGGCGTTCATCATCCGCTCGATCTCAGCCGGATCGAGGTCGTCGATGACCTCCTTGAACAACGCTCGGGGGAAATTCACCCGGAAGGTGTTCTGCCCGTTGGCGTCACTCTTCCCGTAGTACTTCCTCCACTCCACGTTTCCCTCGACAGCGAAGCCCGCTTGCCGGGCGCCGATCAGCATCGAGCCGATCCCGCAGGTGATACCGATTGCCTTGCGCTTCTTACTGGCCATGATCATCCATCCAATCTTCTACCCAGGCCCCAAGTCGTCCCCCGGAAGATGTGAATGAGGGCGGAGCGGATCAACTCCCCTCCTCCCTCTATGGTCGCGGTCCGAAGGGCCCTCTTGGGCGTGTCTGCAACCCCTGCAGGGAGGTCCCCGCGGAACAGGGAGCGTAGGTACGACTTGTTGCGCCTCATGCTGTAGGGCAAGCCCAGTGCCAGCTGGCACACCCTTCTGGCCAGGAAGGGGGAACGGACCTCGATCCGTTCCCGCATCATCACCCGATCAAGGCGCGGGAGGTGCCAGGCAACCAGCTCGTGCCAGACGTCCGAGGCTTGGCTGTCGTAGCGCAGCGCCCGGCCGTAACCTCCGAAGAACTCATCGGCGCCGTCCCCCGTGAGGCACACACGGTTCGGGATGCAGCGCGAGAGGGCCACCTGAGGGAACAGCGATCCAAGGTCGATCGGCTCCTGCATGATCTCAAGGGCATCGACCAAGGAGACACCGGCGAGGGTGACGTTGGTGTGAGAACCTCCCGTCACCTTCTCCGCGTTCTCGGCCTCATCGTTGTCGACGTGATAGGCCCGCACATCGCCGTACCTCTTCGCCAGCGTGTAGACGATGGCGCTGTCGAGCCCTCCGGAGACGAGGGCGGCAACAGGGACGTCGGAGGAGAGGACGCGGCGCTTCACGGCCAACTCGATCTCCTCTTTCAACTCCTCATGCGTGGCACTCTCGACCAACGGGGTCAGAGGATCGACGATCTCGGAGTGAAAGCCGCCGTTACCTTTCATGACGACATATTCACCGGGCAGCATCTTCCTGATCTCCCGGTAGGGCGTACGCCATGTCTCGGGGCAGTAACCCCACTTCATCACTGCGGAGAAATAGATTTCATCGGGCGTCACCGGACCCGCGAGGGACACGGCATACGGCTCGCTTGCCGCAATCCTGAGGTCCGTCCGGTAATAGAGAGGTTTCTGGCAGAGGTAGTCCACGACGAGGTGAATGTCACCGGACACGGTATCGAGGGCGGCAACGCTCCAGAAGCCGTCGAAGGTCCGGAAGCCCCGTGCTCCGAACTGTGTGAAGGTCCTGACGACGGTGCGGAGATCGCAATCGGCCCACGGGTCACGGTCTTGGAAGTCGAGAACTTCGCCGACGAAGGCAATCAACCATCGGCCGCTGCGAACAGGTTGGTCGTTCTCCTCTCCGAGGCCCACGATGGGAAGTCGGGCGTGCCCGATCCAACCGTTCGCAGCGAACTCCTCCTCGGACGAGGCCTCGTTATTGCGGACGCCACGGTGGGAGAGGGCAGCGAGGACCTTCTCATAGCGTTGCGGGGCGATGACGAGACCACACATCAGACGGTCCTCCGCTGATAGGGGTAGCGTCCACGGACGGCGTGAAATTGTCCCTCGAGGATTTGCAGCCGCGTTCTACCGCGGGCCTGTCGGCTACGGCCGGGCGGCATTTCATAGAGGCGTTCGGGGTGCTCGCGCTTCCGGCGCTGACGCCGGTTCACGACTTCTTCTCGACGATGCAGCCTCTCTCAGCGAGCGCGGCGTATCCGGCGATATCGTGCCAGTGGTCGGGGAAGTTCGGATCACCGTTCACGATCCGGGCGACCTTGTGGAAGATCATTTAGAGGCACATCCGGTGGACCGGATGGAGCTGTGCACCGGAGGTTTCCACCTCCTTCATGAGGCGCGAGTAGGTCGCCGCAACAGCCGCGAAGTCACCGTGCGACTTCCAACGATCGTTGATCGTCTTTTCTACATCCGACATGGGATATCCCTCCAACCTTTGAAGAAGCATGCAAATCTGGCACACATCTATCAACGGTTAAACTGTATTTTTTGCGTTGGGGACAGTTGGTACAAAATCACCATTCTATGCGGTTTTTCCGTCGGTCCTCTCGTGGGAGTATCCCGGCTATTCAGCATTGGGGGTTCATCCTGTGTCAAAAAAGTTCGTTGTCAACGACCGAGTTCGCGTTCGAGAGGACTCGTTATATGCGGTGTCTAGCTACCAGTCGAAGCCGCTCGGCTTTCGTCGTCTCGTCGGTGTAGTCCTCCGGGTTACAGCGGACCGTCTCTTCGTCGACTTCTGCCAGTGCGATATCCCGCGGCGTCCTGATGGATCGTTGTACGGCGAGAGGACACGCGTCAGCGCACTCTATCGTCGTCAGCACAACTACAAGGGCTATGGATATCCACGGGCCATCTTCGAGAGGGCCGGACGATGACGAGCGCAATCGACCGGTTGAAGGCGGACAGGAAGTGGGTGGCCTGGCGTTACGCGCCGAGGAAAGGCGGTAAGCCGACGAAGCCACCCGTCGATCCAGCAACAGGAAGAGCGGCGAAGGTCAGCGATCCCAACACATGGGGAAGCTACGAAGAGGCGCTGTTTCGGCAGAAATTGGATAAGCTCGCCGGTGTCGGCTACGTGATGACGGAGGACGATGATCTCACGGGCGCCGACCTCGATCATGTCCGCGATGAAAAGACGGGAGAACTCGCGCCGTGGGCCAAGGAGGTCGTCGAACTGGCCGAGACATACACCGAGGTCTCGCCGTCCGGCACGGGCTTGCGTCTCTTCTGGTTGGGGAAGATCGCGAAGAGCGTCAAGAACGACAAGCAGGGTGTCGAGGTCTATCGCGACGGTCGCTATCTCACGATCACGGGCAACCATGTCGAGGGGACGCCGCTTGAGATCAACCGCGCACCCAAGACCGAAGCCGCATTGATGGCGCGGGCGACCGCGGGGAAGGCGAAGGACCAGAAGGGGGAAGAGGTGGCGGACGATCCCGCCGAGGTCGTCGAGATAAACGACTGGCACAAACTCAACTCGACGGCGCTCCGGAATATGAAGACCTGGGTGCCGCACCTCTTCGGCAACAAGGCCAAGTCAAGCGGCGACGGCGGCTATCGCGTCGCATCGAAGGCCTTGGGCCGGAACCTTCAGGAGGACCTGAGCCTGACGACCGAAGGCATCGTCGACTTCGGTATCTCGGACATGGGCGACCCTCGCCAAGGGAAGAGGACGCCCATCAACCTCGTCATGGAGCACAAGGGCGTCCTCTTCAATGACGCGGTGAAGTGGCTGTGCGACAAGCTGGGTGTTGCGAAGCCCAGCATCCTCCTCTCGCCGGGTACACCCTATCTGTCTGCGAAGGAGTTGATGCGTTGCCTCTACACGACGGAGGATGCCGTGGCCCTCCTCCGCCGCCACCGCGGAGCCTTCTGGTTGCACTCGAAGGGTTGCTATCGGCAGATCACGGATGAGCGGCTCAAGAACTCGGTGTGGCGCTTCCTCGATGAGGCGAACAAGATCGTGGCCGACGGGAAGAAGTTCAGGACGGCGGCTTTCGCTCCCAAGACGGCGAACGTCAACGACGTGGGGAACGCCTGCAACAGCGTCTGCGAGTTGGACGACTTCATCGCTCCTCCTTCATGGCTGGGTGACATGGACATGCCGCCGGCGGGGGAGTTCATGAGCTTCGCGAACGGGCTTCTGCATATCCCGTCCGGCGAACTCTACCCGCACACGCCGGAGTTCTTCGGCGTCTTCGGATCAGGGGTTGAGTATGACCCCGATGCGAAGGAGCCGGAGCAATGGTTGAAGTTCCTCAGCGAAACACTGGTGGACCCGGATGCTATCTCAACGCTGCAGGAGTGGATGGGCTACACGCTCACGCCGGACACCCGGCAGCAGAAGATGCTCATGTGCATTGGGCCCAGGAGGTCGGGTAAGGGGACACTGGCCCGCATCCACACAGCCATGCTTGGAATGGACAGCGTTGCCGGTCCTACCATGTCATCGCTTGGAGAGAACTTCGGGTTGGAACCTCTCATCACCAAGAGCCTCGCAATCATCTCCGATGCCCGCATGGGCGGCCGTGCCGACAAGAGTGCGATCGTCGAACGGCTCCTCTCGATCTCCGGTGAAGATGCGATCACCGTGCCGCGCAAGTTCCTTCCCGCTTGGTCCGGAAGATTGCCGACCCGATTCGCCATCATGACGAATGAGATACCTGCGCTTGCCGATGGCTCAGGTGCCTTGGCCGGCCGCTTCCTCATTCTGGAGTTCCAGCAGAGCTTCTACGGCCGGGAGGACGCGGGCCTTACGCAGCGGCTCATGGCCGAGATCACCGGCATCCTCAATTGGGCCATCGCCGGCTACAGGAGGATGATGGAGCGCGGTCACTTCGTTCAGCCGCCCAACTCTTCAAGCCTGGTCGAACAGCTGGAAACGCTCGGCTCCCCAGTCAAGGTATTCATCGAGGACCGTTGCAGGATCGGGCACGAGCAACAGTGCGAGGTCGACACGCTGTACGCAAGATGGCGGGAATGGTGCGAGGGCGAGGGTCGAGTAGGTTCCATGGTGGGCACGAAGGAGTGGTTCGGCAGGAGCCTTCACTCAGCCGTCACCGGTCTCAAGATCGTTCGGAGGCGCGAAGGAAAAGAACGGCCGCGCATGTACTTAGGGATCGGTCTTCGGACGGACCCTGAAGAAGTCCTCTGAAGTGTGACCCTGATCCGGGTCCAATAATCGGACATGCAGATAATTCGCGAGTTCCGAGTACGCCTTCACAGGTACTTAGGGACCGATCTTCAAATTGATTCTGAAGAAATCGTCTCTAAGTGAGGTCCCGATCCGGGTCGGATAATTCTGGTGCGTGACTTTCAACGCGCCGGAACAGGTTGAAATCTCAGTGCTCTCGGATGACGGCCCGCATACAACAAATGTTGGGTCCAGGCATTTTTTCGGTCCGATAAGGGGATGAAGTGACGGCAGAGCAGGGATATTGGAACGTAGGCGCTCGAAGTGGGTCGCGCATTCTCGTTGTGGGTCCAGGCATTTCTAAAATGCCTGGCCCACATATATTGAAGCCCCGCTTGAAACTGTTTGACTGGGTCACGCAGGTCCAGGCATTTACCTATCTATCGCGGGAAAAGGAGAAAGAGATAATATATGTATATGGTGTGTATATGTATATATAGGTGCGTAAATGCCTGGACCTGCGTGGCCCACCTGGACCCATGCAAGCAGGCAAGCGTTTTAGCTGGGCCGCGCAAACGGAAATCGCTGAAAAATGCGTGGCCCACAACGATGAAATGCGCGGCCCACCCCTGTTTTTTAATCACACTGGATGGGAACCCCCTGGTCGGAGTAATAATCCCCGGACTTTCAAAATCAAGATGAGAACCTCGCAACCAACGAGGATGCGGTAGCTATACGCTGGGAGGCGTTTCCGATGAGCCGGGCTTGGTATGCTTCAACGACGAAGCCTGCTGCCGAGGACCTCGCTGAGAAAGAACTCCTCCGGCAAGGCTTCACGGTTTTCAATCCTCACGTTCGTCTCGCTGTCCGAACTCATCGCGGTGATCATCGTCTCGTTGTTCGGCCCTACCTTCCCGGCTACATCCTCATCAACTTCAACGCTGAGAGAGACTGTTGGCGTAGCATCAACTGGACGCGAGGGATTGGAAAGCTCTTCACATGCGGAGAGGTTCCCCTTCGCATACGCACCGGGGTCGTTGAACAGATGATCGAGCGGGTCTCGGAGGACGGATACGCGGTGGATCAGAAGCTCGATGACGTCGTGATCTCGTACTTCCGAACAGGGGATCGGGTCAAACTCTCCTCCGGTTCGTTCGTTGGCTTCGAGGCGGATGTGGTGATGACCTCGCGAGACAAGGTGCTCGTGATGCTCGAAGCGTTCGGTCGTCGAACCAAGACAACGGTGCCGGTCTCGTCTCTCCAACGAGTGAACTGATGCCAACTCGTCCGCCGATCCATCGACCGTTGGGCATGCCGACGCGAGAGGTTCAGGCGCAGAGGCGGAAGGAGTATCTCAATCGTCAACGCCCGAACGCCAGTGCACGAGGCTACGACAGCGAGTGGAGAAGGTTCAGAGCGGCGTTCGTAAGGGACTTCCCGATCTGCTCTTGCGGCTGCGGAGGTCTTACTGAGCACGTCGATCACATCATCTCGGTGAAGCAACGCCCAGACCTCCGATTGGTCCGCTCGAATTGCAGGCCATTCACGATGAGATGCCACAACGCTAGGACGGCCCGAGACCAAGCATTCGGTCGATCCTAGCCGCAGCGATTTGGAGGCCGCTGGATGCGGTCTCGTAGAGAGGACCCTACCTAGCTCGATGACCGTGCGTCGTTGTGCAGCGGGGCTAGGGAGGCCTCCAGCGAGCCAGCCGCGTTGTTCATCGAGGTCACCGGGCGAGGGGGCAGGTCAAAAC
>Ga0163152_10003399_pt1 | contig 20773 bp, 15 predicted proteins | sample OliLakLV19MP8IB2_FD_148635 | JGI IMG/M metagenome (GOLD analysis project Ga0163152, IMG submission 148635) | Freshwater microbial mat bacterial communities from Lake Vanda, McMurdo Dry Valleys, Antarctica - Oligotrophic Lake LV.19.MP8.IB-2 | ecosystem: Environmental > Aquatic > Freshwater >...
GTGGCCCGGCTGACAAGCAGCCGGGCCACCCGCACATGAAGGGCTCACGGGGCCGCGCGACCCTATTCCAGCAGCGCCCGCACGGCCGAGTTGCCGGCGAAGCTCAGGGCCAGGCACGAGAACTCGTCGGCGCCGTGCGGCGGATGGCTGACCGCCGAGATTTCGCCGGCCAGTTCGGCGTCGGCCGATGGGACCATCACCAGCCTGGTTACCAGGTCGTACACGCCGTAGTAGACTTCCAGCCCGTGCCCTACGCCTTTGCGGCACTCGGCATCGACCGTGGCTGCCGTGAGCGCGGCGTTGAGCGGCACGGCCGCTTCGAGCAAGGCCCCTCGATAGTTCGGGTGCTTGGATACGGTGAAACCCCAACGCTCTTCGAGGGCCTGAGCGGCCGCCCGAACGGCAACCATGATGCCGTCGATGACGCCGCGGATCGGGTGCGTCGAGGCCATCGACAGGTAGTTGGCCGGGTGCAGAAATGCCTCGACCGCGGCGGCCACCGCCCCGCACCGGCTGTGCCCCAGCACGAGAATCAACCGCACGCTATCGCGAAAATGCTCGGCCGCGTAGTCGATGCTTCCCAGGCATTCGTTTCCCAGCACGTTGCCCGCCACGCGGACGACGAACAGCTCGTTGCAACCTTGCTCGAAGATGATTTCGATCGGCGCACGGGCGTCGGCGCAACCGAGCACGATCGCCCAGGGGCGTTGCTCGGGGGCGCAGCCCGGCTGGGCGGCCAGGCCGACTTCGCTGGGGTCGAAGTAAATGATGCGGGGGGGACCGCCGACGGCCTGCGAGGGATCGAGCGTGCGGGCGAAGTCGCGGTTTCCCTTCAAGAGGATGGCCAGCGCCTCGGCGGCCGTGTCGGGCTGATCGGCGCCGCCCCGTGCGGTCGGATCCCAGCGATAGATGATGTCTTGCATAGGCGTCTAACCGTATCTCCTCTGATCACTAGCCACGGTTCGACAAGCTCACCGCAGGCTGACCACTACCTCAGTACTCACACAACTTGCTGTGTACCTGGTAGCGCTTGTGTTCGGTCAGCGGCTTGCCGGGCTGGTGGCAATGCGCGCAGTAACTCGTGCGCTCCAGCTTGCGATGCGCCTGCGACGTGCCGGCGTGTACCTCGTGACAGCTCAGGCAGGTCATTTCGTTGTTGCCCAACAGCGCGACTTCGCGCACGATCTCGAGCACGTGGCGATCGCCGGGGTTGATCGCCGCGTCGTCGGCCAGGGCCCAATCCCAGCGGAAATCGCGGAACAGGTTGTCGCCGGCCACGAAGTTCGTCGCGTACGGCCGACCGGTCGACGTCGACTCGCCGAACCGCACGTGGCAGCTCGCACAAATCGAGATTTCCACGCGGGGTGGGTCTTTCCGCGCCTTGGCCAAAGGCATCAACTCGGGCTCGGTCGAATGTTCGAGTGGGCCGTCGCCGTGGCAGGCGCAGCAGTCGAGCGAAACGGTCGAGTAGCTCTGCGTTTCGGGGTCGACCGCCGTGGCGTGGCAGCCGGCGCAACGATTCGCGAACGTCTCCTGATTCCAATGCGGCGTGGCATTGGTACCAGACGCAGCGCTGGCGGACGGTTTATCGGTTGGCGCGGTTCCGGATGCCGTGGCCGCTTCGCCAAAGGGCACGATACGAAATCGATTGCCGCGCTCGGTCGGCACGGCCATCACCGAGAGGAGATCCGCATGGCCGAACGCCTTCGCGCGGCGCAAGAACCGCGTCGCTTGCCGCCCACCCAGGAGTAGCTCGACTTCGCCAGCCAGCGATTTCCCGTCTGGGCTGGCGGCCAGCGCCTTCATCGCCGGGTCTGTAGCCGGCGCGTCATGAATCGTGCGGCTGTGGGAATTCTTATTCCAGGTGCTGCCCACGTCCTTGCGATGGCAGAACAGGCACTCGCCGATATCGACAAACTCGGGCACTTGTTGGCCGACGTGATCCTTACCCCAGGCGGCTGGATCGATACGAGGGCGATCGGCGGCCGCGGTGGTCGACGCAGCGGCCGCAGGTGCCGAATTGCTGGGAGCGGTTCTTGTGGGAGGCTCGGCCCGCGCGGTTTGCCAGCGCTGGGCTGGCGAGAGCACGACGGTAACGCCAGCCAAGGCCAGCGCGCACCAGCAGCCGAGCACGGCGCGGCGCAGCCAGGTTGAAGGGGTGCGGGACATGCCGGGATTATACCCGCGACGAAAAGCACTGGCGCGGAGCCGGTGGCACCCGATTTTTCAGTCCTCGGAGGATGCAGTCGGCGCAGCAAAAAGCCCACCGGCTGCGACCGGTGGGCTTATGAGCAATGGACGGAAAACGTCGTCAATCGAGCTACACGTTGACGTCGCTGCGGACCCAGCCGTAGGCGGCATTGTCGCGCTGCCCACCTTCGGAGTGATACAGGGCCTGCAGCTTAGAGAGCCCGTCTTTCGGCAGGCTCTGCCGCTGGGCGTTGACGTCGACGTTGTAGATCCGCGCCGCGTTGAGCCCGAAGATCGCCGCGCGGTCTTCCTTGGTGATCTTCTTGTAGCCGAACTTGTCGCACAGCTCGTCGGAGATCTGAAAGCGCTTGAACGCGTCGATCACCCACTGCGGCGAGCCCCACCACAGGCAGTCGGTCCCCCACACCACGTGATCGGCCCCGTAGTACTTGATGTTCTTGCCGATCAGGTGTTGGCAGGCGATTGGGTTGTCGACCGCTAACGTGGCGAACGACGAGCCGATCTCGGGGTACACGTTGTTCATCTGCGGGTTGCGCTGCTTGATCTTCATCAGCACGTCGTGCCAGGCGAAGTCGCCCGTCGCCGGATCGAACGAGAGGTCGAAGTCGGGCTCGGCCGGTGCGTGCTGCAGCGCCGAGTGATAGACGACGAACGTCAGGTCGGGGTGGTCGAGCGCCGCTTTCTCGACGTCGGCCGGGTTGGCGTAGTGGCCCAGCGTCTTCGACTGATACGAAAAGCCCTTGTGAACGCTGAAGACCTTGAGCCCGAGCTGCTTCGACTTCTCGTAGAACGGATAGCTGATCTTCTCGTCATCCATGCGGAAGCCGTCGCCCGAGCCCTTGCGCGACGTGGTGTGGCAGTACCACTTCCAGCTATCGATGCCGTAGTCGCGCACTTCGCGCTCCATTTGCTCGAAGAGCGCGGCCTGGTCCTGGCTGTTGGTCTTTTTGTCCCAGTAGTGATTGGGGGCACAGTTCCCCTGGCACAAGGCGCGCTGCCCGCCCGACATCTCGTTCAGGTCGCGCTTGCGGACCGACATCAGCCAACTGGGGAGCACGCCGCCGGCGCGGGCTTTGGTCACTTCGGGATCGAACGGCGAGCCGGTGATCTTGTTCCCCTTGCGGTCGAAGTGGTTTTCGGCCCCCGGCACGCCGGAGATCACTACCATGGCCGTCTCGCTGTCGAAGAACATCTCTTTGACGAAGTTGGGGAACTCGTACTCCTCCTTCTTGTCCTGCATCTTGAACCCCATGTTCTTGACGAACTCTTGGTTCTTGATCATGGACATGCTGCGGAAGTTGAGCGCGAACCCGTTGGTGAAGTGCGACTGCACATCGATGATGAAGTATTCGCTTTTGGGCCACTTGTCTTCGTAGGCGCCCGGCTCGAGTGCCTCGGCCTCGTCGACGTCCCAGCATTTGCCGAAGACCTGGTTGTTGGCCAGAAACGCCGTGGCCAGCCCCATCGTGCCGGCCATGTACGCGCGGCGATCCATGCCCAACCGCTTGGCGTTGGTCTCGCCCATCGTCTGGATGAGCTTCTCGACCGCCTGTTGCTTTTTGGATTGCGGGCGCGGGATGAACTCTTCGTTCGAGACGACCTGCGTCGGAACCGGGGAGTCGACCCCCTTCTTACGATCGCGCATCCACTTGGGCATCCACATGAGATCGGCTCCTTGGTTCGAACCGCTACGAGTGACTTCGTCGCGAGATTGGAAAATTGCAGGCGCGGAAAGCTACCGCCTGGCGCCCCCCCGGCCGCTTTCCCCGCAGGAACTGGATTATAAGGCCCGGCCGAAAGGGTTGCCAATCGGCGCAAAACGAGCGCTAGCAGCGTTATTTGTTGGGTTGCTCCGAAAACGGGACAAACCGCGCAAATCCCAGGGAAGACCCGTCGACGCACGCCAGCGAGGGGCATCGCGCCGGGGCTTCCCTGGGCTTGGGATTCACACCCCGCTACCGCAGCGCGATCGGCCGCAATGTGAAGCCCGCCGTGCTCCCCGCGATCTTGTTCGTCACCGCGATGTAGCAAAACTCATAGACCTTGTCCCGGGCCAGCTCCTCGAGGAAGTGAAACTCGCCGATGTGCATCCCTTGCTCGATCAGCAGGTACTTATGTACCGGGATGAACGACTCGCTCCCCGGCGGTGCCGGGTTCACCTCCAGGCCGCTGGTGTCGGCCCCCAGCATGATCGCCCCGTACTTCTCGACGATATACCGGGCAGTCTCCAGGGTGATGCCGGCCGAATCGTGCTCGGCCAGCAGGCCGGCGTCGCTGCCGTCCTTTCCCCAGTAGCGCAGCACACCCGTGCGGAACAGCACGACGTCGCCGGGGCGCAGTTCGATTTTCTGGGCGGCCAACGCGCGATCGACGTCCATCGGCGTGATCGGGTAGCTCTTCGGTAGCGCCTCGACCCCTTTGACCGCGGCAATATCCAGCAGCACGCCGCGCGCGACGATCGGCGGGATCGTCGTGGCGTCGCACTTGCGCACACCGAAGTTGCCCCCCCAGTCGGCCTCGCGGAAACCGTTGTACCAGTGGTTGTCGTCGCCGACGGTCACGTGCCCGAGTCCGTCGATCTGCGTGCCGACGTTGTCGCTGATGAACAGCGCGCAGCTATGCCAGGCCTGGCCGCTGGGGTTGACGTCGGGGCGCGTGAAGACGTTGTCGTCCTGCCGCTTCACCCCTTCGGGACCGCGGAAGGTCATCACCTCGCAGGGCGAATGGCCGGGCCACTTGTAGCTCGAACGGCTGTAGGTGACCCCTAGATCGTAGACGCGACCCTCTTTAACGAGCCGCAGTGCGGCCAAACGCGTGGCGGGCGTGATGGCGTTGAGCGAGCCGATTTCGTCGTCTTTGCCCCAGATCCAGCCATAGCCTTTCCCCTCTTGCCAGCCGGGCGATTTGGCGTCGGCGGCCGCCGTGGTGGCCGCGGCGACGGCAGCCGAGGCTTGTGCTTCCGATGCCCCAGCGGCCGTGGCGGTGCGCGAGCCGGGCAGCAATCCTTGCTGCAGCGTCACGCTCAGCGCGACTCCGCAGGTCAAACCCAATAACCAAATGGCGAGCGATTTCTTGGACATGATCTTCCCTCGAGAGCTGCGAAAAAGTTGAACGTCGATCGCGCTATCGCGCGGTCTGTTAGCCGCCGGATTTATCCCGCGCGCTAGCTCGTGCGGACTTGAGATGCAACGGCGAATGGATTCTTCCGGCCGTCATGGATAACGCGCGGCGCGGCCGAATGCTATTCTCTAGTGCTCGATTTCCGCCGTTCCTTTCCCAAGGAGCGGCCGAAGAATAACTTCTCCGATCGGTCCCTCTCCCCTTGCGGGAGAGGGGAGGGTGAGGGGTTCAGAAAGTCAGGAAGTTATTCTTCGGCCGCTCCGCAATCGCCCGAACCTGGATCGCCACTCGTGCAGCTCTCGCTGATGATTACCTGCCTGGGAGACGTCCTCCGCCCCGAAGCCGGCCAGGCCACGGTCCGCTTGCTCCGCCGCCTGGGGCACGAGATCGACTTTCCGCAGGCGCAAACCTGCTGCGGGCAGCCGCTATTCAATAGCGGCTTTCACGATCTGGCTCGCGAGCAGGCCAAGTACACGCTGCAGGTGTTTGCCGGCGATCGGCCCGTGATCGTCCCCTCGGGCTCGTGCGCGGCGATGGTCAAGGTCGAATACCCGCACCTGTTCGCGGGCGACCCCGAGTGGGAGCCGCGGGCCCGCGACTTGGCGGCGCGCACGTTCGAGCTTTCTGACTTTCTGGTGAACCGGCTTGGCGTGGTCGATGTGGGGGCCCGCTTCGATGGCCGCGTCACGTACCACTTCGCCTGCCACCTGCGTGGGCTAGGGCAAACCGACGAGGCGGTGCGGCTGATCCAGCATGTCGCCGGGGCGACCTACGTGCCGCTGACCAATATCGACCAATGCTGCGGTTTCGGCGGCTCATTTGCCGTGCGCTATCCCGAGATTTCGACCGCCATCGTCAGCGAAAAGACGCGCTGTATCCGGGCTGCCGAGGCCGACGCCCTGGTTTCGACCGACGCTGGCTGCCTGATGAACATCGGCGGCCGGCTCCGCCGCGAGGGGGCCGCCATTCAGGTGATGCACCTCGCGGAGTTGCTCGATCGCACCTAAGTTGTTACCAATTAGGGTCGTCGAGACGCGAGGTTCGTTGCCGCGGAGGCTCGAGCGCGGGCCTGATCTAGCGGGCGAGCACGGTCACCGTCGTTGACCGCCGCGGACTTTTCGTACGCCACACATCCAATAGCGGCCGCGCTGGCTGCGGCCGTAACGTGACCCGGTGCCATTCGGACGCGTCGACTTGTCAAATGAAGGGCATATTCGTTGCCGCCGATTGTCTGGGAAAGTTTGATCGTGCTCGCGATGCTGTTGGCCAACGGCTTTTTCGCCGGCGCCGAGATCGCGGTGATCGCCGCCAAACGGGGCCGGCTCGAACAGCAGGCCAATGCCGGCGACCGCAAAGCCCGTATCGCGCTCGATCTGTCCAGCAACCCCAACCGGTTTCTGTCAACCGTGCAGGTGGGCATTACCTTGGTCGGCACGTTCGCGGCGGCCTTCGGCGGGGCCCACCTGGCCCCGCACATCGCCGACGCGTTGGCCAGCTTCAAGGTGGGCTTTCTAGCCGAGTATTGGGACGATTTGGCTTTGGCCCTGGTCGGCCTGGTGATCGCCTATTTTTCGCTGGTGCTTGGCGAGCTGGTCCCCAAGCGGCTGGCCCTGCGATACGCCGAAGACTTGGCGCGCTTTGTCGCCCGGCCGATGCAGTTGCTGTCGCAAGTCACGCGGCCGGTGGTCTGGTTCATCGGCCTGTCGACCGACCTGGTGCTGGCCCTGTTCGGCATTCGTCAGGCGGACGAGAACTCGGTGCAAATCGAGGATATCCAGCACCTCATCAAAGCCGGTACCGCCGAGGGCTTGCTCGAACCGGCCGAACAGAAGCTCGCCTTGGGGGCGCTGGTGCTCGGCGAACGGACCGTCCGCGACATCATGCGGCCGCGGATCGAGCTCGACGCCCTGGACGTGACCACCCCGGCCGAAGAGGTGATCGGCACGATCGCCATGGCCGGCTTCTCGCGGCTGCCGGTCTACGAGGGAGACCTCGACCACGTCATCGGCTTCGTCCACATCAAGGATGTCTTTCGCCAGCAGTACCTCGGCTGGCCGATCGACCTGCGCAAGCTGCTGCACCCCGCGCTCTATGTGCCCGAGACCCTGCCGCTCGATCGGCTGCTGGAGTTCTTCCAGGAGAAGGAAACGCAACTGGCGCTGGTGCTCGACGAGTTCGGCGGCACCGAAGGCATGGTCACGCTCGAAGACGTTGTCAGCGAGCTGGTCGGCGAGATCCGCGACGAGCACCATCGCGATCGGGCCGAGTCGATTGTCCGCCGCGACGACGGCACCTGGCTGGTCGACGGCCGCGTGCCGATCGACGACCTGATCGAAGAGCTGGGACTGAAAACGCCCGAGGCCGCCGTGCCGCGCAACGTGACCACGGTCGCCGGCCTGGTGCTCGATCAAATGGGGCGCATCCCCAATGTCGGCGACCGCACGCACTGGGACTCCATCGACCTGGAAGTGGTCGACATGGACGGCCAGCGGATCGACCGGCTGCTGGTCTCGCTGCCGACAGCCGAGCAGAACGGGCCGCCGAGAAGTTGAGCACGGGAGCAAGGGAGTAGCAGGGCAGGGGACCATTCCATGTGGCTTCATTGGCCGCGCAGCGGCCGCGGCGCTTAGCCGTGGGTGAAACCCACGGACCCCGTTGCGCAACAAAACCCTAAAGCCGCGCAGCGGCGACATTGGTCCCGGACAAACCGCGGGGCATAATTCATTCTGGTGCCACGGACGGAAGCGAATTGTTGTGCCACAGAGGCCACCGAGGGCACAGAGGAAGAATTCAACACAGTGGCAGCGATTCCCTCGATCGAGGGTTCGTTCAGTGTTTCCTGGGATTCTGAATTCTCTCTTTAGCATTCCTCTGTGATCTCTGTGCCCTCCGTGGCTAATACTCCTTCACTACTAACGCGGTGGCGGCGATTAGTCGGCCTAACCGCGCCGGCCGAAAACTGGGACTGTCTCCCTGGGCCTGCTCTCATAGCGCGAGTCTTCACGCCTCAGATTGAACGCCTCTCCCTCAGCGTGCTTTTCCCCGGCCGCCGTAGTAGGCTATTTCGCGCTCCCGCTTGCCTGCTTCCCCCGTTTGCTTCCACACACGCTCTGCACTCTCAAAGGGTTTTGAAATGCTCACGTCGCTCCGGTTGCCTCGTCGCGTCAGCGCTGCGCTCGTCGCTTTACTACTGGTCGCGCTTCCCCTCTCCGCCCTCGGGCAGCAGAAACGCCAACCGGCCGAGCGCCCCGATCCCACCGTGGCCGACTATATTTACGCCACCGACTCCGAGCGGCAGAAGTTCGACTTCTGGCAGGCGAAGTCCGACACGCCGACGCCAGTTGTGCTGTTGATCCACGGTGGCGGCTGGATGGGAGGCGACAAGTCGAGCTATGGCACCGGCGCCATTCAGCCCTATCTCGACGCGGGCATCTCGGTCGCCGCGATCAACTACCGCTTGATCCTGCAAGCGATGGAGCAAAACGTCGAACCGCCGGTCAAGGCCTGCCTGTTTGACGCGGCCCGGGCCCTGCAGACGATTTGCTCGAAGTCGAAAGAATGGAACGTCGACCCCACGCGCGTCGGGGCGACCGGCAGTTCGGCCGGCGCCTGCACCTCGTGCTGGCTGGCCCTGCACGACGACCTGGCCGATTCGCACAGCGACGATCCAATCGCCCGGCAGTCATCGCGACTCACCTGCGCGGCGGTCGGCGGCGCGCAAACCTCGCTCGATCCCAAGGAGCTGCGCGAGTGGATCCCCAACTCCATCTACGGAGGGCATGCGTTTGGCTTCGCCGCGCCGGGGCGCACCCGCCCGCAAGAGTTCGAGCTGCTCATCGCCAATCGCGAAAAAGTGTTGCCCTGGATCAAGGAGTACTCGCCGATCGAGCTGGTCACGAGCGACGATCCGCCGATTTATTTCGACTACCCGCGGCAGCAGACGCCGCCGCAGGTCGGCCAGGAAGAAGCAGACCCGACTCACTCGGCGATGTACGGCGTGCAATGTGCCGAGCGGATGAAAGTTGCCGGCGTGGAGTGCGTCGTGTCGTACCCCAGCCACGAAGACACGACCTACGGCTCGATCCAAGCATTCTTGATCAAAAAGCTGGGGAAGTAGCGGGCGAGCGAGTGCCACGGAGTTTGTTTTTTGCCACCCAGGGCACTGAGGACACCGAGGGGACACCAAGCAATTCGCCGGGTGCCACGGGCTCCGCCAGTGCTCTTTAAGTGTGCTAGCCCGCAAGTCCTCATGCGTCGCAAGTCCTCATGCTTTATTGGCCGCGCAGCGGCCGCAGCACTTAGCCGTGGGTGCAAACCCACGGACACGTCGCGCAACAACCGACGAAGCCGCGCAGCCGCGACATGGGTTCCAGACATGCCGCGGGTCGTAATCGACTCTGGCGCGACGCAAATAGTTTTGCCACAGAGGGCACCGAGGACACCGAGGGAGAATTCAAGAGAGCGTTTGCGATTGCTGCGTCCAAGTTATCACTTCACATTCCCTTGAATTCTGAATTCTCTCTCCCGTATTCCTCTGTGCTCTCTGTGCCCTCGGTGGCTAAGAATTCTCCGTGGCTCTAACCCGGAAGCGAATTGTTTTAACTGTCCCCGGCGCACTGCTGGGCAAGCCAGCAGTGGCACCCGGCGGAGGCAATTCGATCGATCGGCAGAAGTTCGCAGAAGGCACAGAAGAACAGGCGTTGTGTACTGCGGATCGTATTTCGTACTCGGTAAGTTCATTGCGTCTTTGCGCTTTGGCGTGAGACGCCTGCATTCCTTCGCGTGAGGGATAGTCGTCGCGCAATAGGCGGAGGGGGACAGTCCCAGTTTTCGGTCGGCGCTGTCAGGCCAATGCGACGTCGAGCACCGAAAAGTGGGACAGTCCCCGGCACCCCCGTTGCTTGCCTCGGGTGGGCGCGGCTAGTAGATTGTCCAGTCGACTTGGCGCTCGACTCAAGGCGCCGTTTTTCTGCGTCCAATCGTGGGGAGCTCGCGGCACATGGCCGGCAAAGACAAAGTTCGCGTGGCGATCATCGGGCTGGGCTTCGGCGCCGAGTTCATCCCCATCTATCAGAACCATCCGCACGCCGAGATGGTCGCCATCTGCCAGCGCAACAAAGAGAAGCTTAACCAGATCGGCGACGCCTTCAACATCCCCAAGCGGTACACCAATTACGCCGACGTGCTGAACGACCCCGACGTCGACGCCGTACACATCAACACGCCGATCCCCGACCACGCGCCACAGAGCATCGCGGGCCTGAAAGCCGGCAAGCACGTCGCCAGCACCGTGCCGATGGGCACGTCGGTCGAAGAGTGCCGGCAGATCGTCGAGGCGCAGCGCGCCAGCGGCTGCAACTACATGATGATGGAGACGGTCGTCTACAGCCGCGAGTTCCTGTTCGTCAAGGAGTTGTACGACAGCGGGAAGATGGGCCGCATCCAGTTTTTGCGCGGCGCGCACCAGCAGGAGATGGCCGGCTGGCCTGGCTACTGGGAAGGGCTGCCGCCGATGTGGTACGCAACGCACTGCGTGAGCCCCTGCCTGAGGTTGCCCGACAAGCTGGCCGATAGCGTGGTCTGCCACGGCTCGGGGCGGATCGACGAAAAGCTGATCGGCAAGTACGGCTCGCCGTTCGCCATCGAGAGCGCCACGATTAAGCTGCGCGACAGCGACCTGGCGGCCGAGGTCACCCGCAGCCTGTTCAATACGGCCCGGCAGTACGTAGAGAGTTTCGACGTCTACTGCGAAAAGATCTCGTTCGAGTGGGCGAGGATCGAGCACGAGCAATGCGTGCTGCACCACGGCGAAAAGCCGGAGCGGGTGACCGTGCCCGACTACGCCCGGCTGTTGCCCGAGCCGATCCAGCGGTTCACCACCAAGGGCGTTTACGGCGACGACGAGCAGCATCTGTCGTTCCTTCAGGGATCGGGGCATGGGGGTTCGCATCCGCACCTGGCTCACGAGTTCTTGATGTCGATTGTCGACAAGCGGCCGCCGCGCCCCGATGCGGTCACGAGCGCCAACTGGACGATGACTGGCATCTGCGCGCATCAGTCGGCGATGGACGGCGGCAAGCGGGTCGACCTGCCGCGGTTTTAGGAAGTGGTTTTTGAGCGCTGGGGACTGTCCCAATTTTGCTTCGTTGAAGGGTCGCCCGTCTCACAAACATCGTGAGCAAAATGGGACTGTCCCCCTCGGTGCTCCTAACAGATTGAGCCAACAGAAAATGCCGACCGTGAAACACGCTGTGCTCGTTCGCTTTCGCGCCGACGCCACGCCGGTGCAGGTCGACGCCGCCATGGCCGACCTGGCCGGTCTCAAGGATCGCATCCCCGGGCTGCTGAGCTTCTCCGGCGGAACGAATATGAGCCCCGAAGGCCTGCACAAGGGCTTCACGCACGGTTTTGTGATGACGTTCGCCGACGTGGCCGCCCGCGACGTTTACTTGCCGCACCCCGAGCATGAAGCGGCCAAGGCACGCGTGATCCCACTGATCGACGGCGGCATCGACGGCGTGCTGGTGTTCGACTGGGTGGAATAGCAATCGCCGGGTGTGCTACTGCTTGGCGGCAGAGTGATGGTCACGACTGCGAGAGGACAAGTCGCCGACAAGCAGTGCAAAGTGAAACTGGTGCGACGTCCGCACTGCTTGCATGTCGACGAGCCACCTTACTCGATAACCACTCACGACTATCTGCCGACAAGCAAGCAGTGGCACACCTGGCGAATCGAAAAACGACCCCAATCCTCCACGACACATCGCAACAATCTCCGAGAACTCTCCCCATGTCCCAACTCGTGAATCGCGAAATCCGCCTGCGTAGCCGCCCCGAGGGGATGCCCTCGGCCGAGAACTTCGAACTGGTCGAAGGGCCGGTACCCGAGGCGGGGGCCGGCGAAATCCTGGTCCGCAATCTCTGGATGTCGGTCGACCCCTACATGCGCGGCCGCATGGTGCAACGTCGCAGCTACGTGCAGGCCTTCGAGGTCGGCAAGGTGCTCGAAGGGGGCTCGATCGGCGTCGTGGTCGATTCGAAGAACGAACGCTTCGCCGTCGGCGACCACGTATTAGGTATGCACGGCTGGCGCGACTACTGGACGAGCGACGGTCGCGGTATCGGCAAGGTCAACCCGAAGCTCGCCCCCGTGCAGGCGTATCTCGGCGTGCTGGGCATGCCAGGGCTCACCGCCTACGCCGGCTTGCTCAAAGTCGGCGATTTGAAGGACGGCGAAAACGTGTTTGTCTCCGGCGCGGCCGGCGCGGTCGGATCGCTCGTCTGCCAGATCGCCAAGATCAAAGGCTGCCGAGTGATGGGCTCGGCCGGCTCCGACGACAAGCTCAACTGGCTGCGCGAAGAGGCGGGCGTCGACTACGCCTTCAACTACAAGAACGCCAAAGAGATCAGCGCCCAAATGGGCAAGGGCTTGCCCGAGGGGATCGACGTCTACTTCGAGAATGTCGGCGGCCCGCAGCTCGAAGCGGCCCTGCTGCACATGCGCGATTTCGGCCGCGTCGTCGTCTGCGGGCTGATCTCGCAGTACAACGACGCGCGCCCCGAGCCCGGCCCTAGCACGTTGGGCATGGTCATCATGCGGCGGCTGCGCATTCAGGGGTTCATCGTCACCGACCACGCCGATCTGCGCGAGCGGTTTTTGTCGGACATGGCCGGCTGGATCGCGGCCGGCAAGATCCACTGGAAGGAAACGGTCTTCGAGGGGCTCGAGCGGGCACCCGAGGCCTTCATCGGCTTGTTCCGCGGCGACAACCTCGGCAAGATGCTGGTGCGCATCGCGGAGAAATGAGCCAAACGATATCACTATGACGCAGCCGATTGAGCCCGCTTTCGAACCTGCCCAGTGGGCGAAACTTGGGTTCGCCGAGCGGTTGCGCGTCTCCACCCGCGATTACATCCTCCGCGGGTGCGCGATTCCGCTGTCGGCCTACGTGTTTCACGCGGTCAAGCTCGCGCTGTTTGTCGCGGGCTGGTTTGTGGTCTGCTGGTTGACACCGTCGCTGGGTGGCTTCAGCGATCTCGGCTCGTGGGTGTTTAAGCCGATCGCGTTTCAGAAAGCGGTCGTCTGGGCCGGTCTGTGGGAAGCCCTGGGCATGGCCTCGATGAGCGGCCCGCTGGGGCTGCGGGTGTGGCCCCCGTTCACGGCGTTTCTGCACTTCGCGCGGCCCGGCACGATCAAGCTCGCGCCGTTTCCCCACGCGCCGGTGATCGGCGGCTTTACGCGCAGTTGGCTCGATGTGCTTTGCTATGTTGGCTACATCGCGGCGCTCGTCTATGCCTTGGTGCGCCCTGAGCTGCGGTGGCTCGACTTTCTGCCGATCGTGGTGCTGCTTCCCTTATGCGCGCTGGGCGATCGCACGGTCCCCTTGGCCGCGCGCTGGGAACATCACTTCGCGATGTGCATCTGCTTCCTGCTGGCCGAAGACTGGATCGCCGCCTGCAAGTGGGTACAGTTGTCGATCTGGTTCTGGGCCGGCGTCTCGAAGCTGACCGTCGCTTTCCCCTACGTGGTCGCCATCATGGCCGCCAACAATCCTTCGATGCGCAGCCATGCGCTGCGGCGAGGGTTGTTCCGCGGCGCGCCCGACGATCTGGCGCCGTCGATCGTGCCGAAGGCGATGGCCGTCGCCGGCACGTTTCTCGAATTCGCCACGCCGCTCGTGTTTTTGTTCGTGACGCACCGCGGCCCGCTGCTATGGATCGGCGTGGTGCTGATGCTCGCGCTACACGGCTTCATCCTCAGCAACATGCCGATCGCGGCGGTGTTCGAGTGGAACGTGTTCAGCGTGTTTGCCGGCTTGTTTCTGTTTGTCGGGCACCCGGAAGTCAGCTTGTTCGACGTTGGCTCGTTGCCGCTGACGCTCTACCTCGTCGTCGCGCTGTTGGTGCTGCCGGTGCTGGGCAACTTCCTCCCAGCGAAGGTTTCGTTCCTGATCGCCATGCGCTATTACGCCGGCAATTGGGCCTGGGCCGCCTACCTGTTCCAAGGTCGCAGCTTCGAGAAGCTCAATCGCGTGAAGCGGGCGGGCCCCATGTTGCTCGAACAGCTCGAACGTTTTTTCGAGCCGGCTCGGGCAGTGCAGATTCACGAATCGTTCAATGCCTTCCGCTCGATGCACCTGCAAGGGCGCGTGCTCGGGCTGCTGCTGCCGCGCGTGCTCGAAGGCCGCCCGTCGCAGGATTACACCTGGGTCGACGGCGAGCTCGTGGCCGGCTCGGTGCTGGGCTGGAATTTTGGCGAAGGGCACTTGTACGACGAAAGCCTGATCGCGGCGATTCAAAGCCAGTGCCACTTCGAGCCCGGCGAGCTGCGCGCGGTCTGCGTCGAGGCGCAACCGCTGTTTGGCGCGACGCTCCACTGGCGGATCGTCGATGCCAACCTGGGGCAATTGGCCGAAGGCTACGCGGAGCTCTCCGAGCTTGCCAAGCGCGCGCCGTGGGATTGCGGTTGAGGCCGGCGATTTTTTTGCCACGGAGAGAATGCAAGAAGAGTTATTGGCCACAGAGGGCACCGAGGACACAGAGGGGGAATTCAAGAGAGTGACGGTAAAGGCCAGTAGCTGAACCGCCTTGGATTTTGATTTCGACCCATCTCTCTTGCATTCCTATATGATCTCTGTGTCCTCGGTGGCTAAACTTCTATCCCCGGTGGCTAAGTATTGCCAGTGCTGAAATCCAATCCGTCCCCTTATCAGCATGATCCGCTCGACGCCGTCGTGATCGGCTCCGGGCCCAACGGCCTGGTGGCCGCTATCGAGCTGGCCCGCGCCGGCCGCTCGGTCACCGTCGTCGAAGCTCGCGATCAGATCGGCGGTGGGCTGCACTCGGCAGCGCTCACGCTCCCCGGCTACCTGCACGATGTCTGCTCGGCCTGCCATCCGATGGGCGTGCTGTCGCCGGCGTTTCAAAATCTGCCGCTGGCCGAGCATGGGCTGCGCTGGGCGTATCCGCAGGCCTCGGTCGCACACCCGCTCGACGACGAGCCGGCCGTGCTGTTGCAACGCTCGCTCGCGGAGACCGCCGCCGACTTGGGCCCCGACGCGCGAACGTATGAGCGACTATTCACACCGTTTCTGCCCCGGCCTGAGGTGCTGTTGGCCGATCTGTTGGGCCCGCTGCGCTTGCCGCGCGGTCCGCTGCGAATGGCGCGGTTCGGGCTACAAGGGATGCTGCCCGCCGCGAGTCATTTTCGCTGGCGATTCAAAGGCGCTCGCGCCCGCGCGCTGTTGGCCGGCTGCACGGCCCACTCGATCTTGCCGTTCGACCGGCTGTTCACGAGCGCCGTCGCGATGATCTTCGCCCTGACGGGTCACTTGACCGATTGGCCCGTGGCCACCGGCGGATCGCAATCGATCGCCGCGGCGCTAGCCAGTTATCTGCGCTCACTCGGCGGCACGATCGAGACGGGCCGGATGATCACGTCGCTCGACGAGCTGCCGCCATCGCGCGTGGTGCTGCTGGACACCAGCCCCGACCAGTTGGCGCGGCTTGGTGAGTCGCAACTGCCGACCGGCTACGTGCGTCGCTTGCGGCGCTTTCGCTATGGGCCGGGCGTCTTCAAGCTCGATTATGCGCTCGCCGGCCCGATTCCCTGGCGCGATCCGCGCGTGCTCGAAGCCTCGACGGTCCACGTCGGCGGCACGCTCGATGAAATCGCCGCGGCCGAGAGCGAAGTGTCGCGCGGCCGGCATCCTGACCGCCCCTTCGTGATGGTCGTGCAGCAGAGCCAGTTTGATCCCACGCGGGCGCCGGCCGGCAAGCAGACTGGCTATATGTACTGCCACGTGCCGGCTGGTTCCGACATCGACCAGACCGAGGCCATCGAGCGGCAGATCGAGCGATTCGCCCCGGGCTTTCGCGATCTGGTGCTTGCCCGGCATGCGATGCGCACGAGCGACTTCGAGCGATTGAACCCCAACTGCGTCGGCGGGGCGGTCACGGGCGGTGTGGCCGACCTCTATCAATTGTTCACGCGCCCGGTCGCCCGGCTCGATCCGTATTCGACGCCGAACCCGCGGCTGTTTATCTGCTCGGCATCGACCCCGCCCGGCGGCGGCGTACACGGCATGTGCGGCTGGTTTGCTGCCCATAGCGCGCTCAAGAGGCTGCGCTAAGCCACGGAGAATTCTTAGCCACCGAGGACATCGAGGGCCCAGAGGAATGCACAAGGGATGAGTCGGAGATCAACCAGGTCTCTTTCAAATCGAGGCCATCAGCAGCAATCGCTTGAATTCGTTCTCTGTGAACTCGGCGCCCTCTGTGGCCAAAACACACGGTGGCCAAACAATTCGCGTCCGGGTTAGAACCACGGAGAATTCTTAGCCACCGAGGCGCGGCCGGCCGCTATTACGCGCCCTTAATTGTTCGGCTTAAAACACCGCTGGGCTGTTCGCAGCGTTTCCTGGGGGTGGTGACACAGTCGATGAGGTGCCGAATTTCGACTTAAGAGCCAGGAAGTGCTTTTCGTACAACTGCCAGCTAAGCACGGCCAGGCCGGTGGTCGTGGCGGTCATGAGTGCCAGGTAGGCGAGCCGACCGCCAAACACCGAACCCGTCCGCGAGCACAGACTTTCCGCCGTGACGATCGGCGCGAGCAACACAATCAGGGGCCATTGGAACACATACATCGCATAGCTGTACTTGCCGAAAAAGCGCAGCAGCGGTGTTCGCCACAGCCATCCCCAAACCGTCCAAGGCTTCGAAGCAACCGCCAATACCAGCAGCGAACCGAAGAACCCGGCCCTAATTGACAAATTCAGTCCAAAAAACCACTTGTCCGGCAGCACGGCAATGGCCAACATTCCGACGGTAAAGAACAGGCCGCTCGTCAATGCCCACGGCACGCAGGCGCCGATTCCACGCGGGCCCCGGGCCGCCAATGCGAAAAGTCCGCCCAAGCCCAGCGCATCGAGCCGGAAGAACGTGAAGCACTCGAGCGCCACACTTCCCCCGCCCGAAGCGATCCAGATGATTCGACCCACCATCGAGAGCGTAATCGCCAGCACACACGCGACCATGCCAAGTCGCCGAGAGCACAGCCAAATCACAAATGGCCAGACAAAGTAAAAGTGCTCTTCGATCGAGAGCGACCAAAAGTGGGAGAACGAACCCAGGCACCATTGGTCGCGGATGCCCATCAAGAAATTCGCCCCATACAGCCAGAGCCAGGGCTGGTGCGCCATCGCTTCGGGAAAGAAATCGAACTTGGTGCCGAACACCAGCGGCAGGGCAACCAGCATCAGGAATAGAAATCCGTAGTACAACGGAAAGATCCGCAACGCACGCCGGGCGTAGAAGTCGCGAAAGTAGTGCTGCTTTTGTTTTGCGTCATAGAGAATTCCGGTGATCAAAAAGCCGGACAGCACGAAGAACAGGTCAACGCCCAGGTCGCCGTGGCCCAGTACTGCAAACAGGACCTTCGCAGGCAAGTGTGTGTCCGCAGGACCAAAATTGAAGCGATAGGCGGTGACCATCAGAATGGCCAGGCCGCGAATCCCGTCCAAGGCCGGAAGATGTCCGCTTAAGTTGGGCATGGCTCCCCCTGACGGCCCACTGGCAGGCGGCAGCAGATGAGTCATGGCGACTTTCGTTGGAGGCGCGGTACCCGCGGTGACGGCGAATTGATGTCTGTCCAATAGTACTTGGGCGCTAACTCGTACTCCATCCGCAGCGCGGTCGTTCGGTCAGAAGGACGCCTAACCACAACGACGCCACGACACCTACTACCTCGCCTCAACCCGCCGCTTCATCTCGCCATACGCCGCCACGATCAGCTTCTTCAGGGCCTGGGCGTCGACCTCCCCCTCCGGCCGGAGTTTGACGTGGCGCATGTACTTGCCGGTCCCTTCCAGCAGGCCGTGCGGGTCGGCAAGCTCCGCGCCACGAAAGAACCCGACGTTGACGTGCGCCGTAAAGGCGTTGACATAGCCGAACGCCGTATCGCCGACACACGCGGTTGGATGGCCGTCGTGCAAGAGCTCTCGCACGTCGTCGCCGCAATCGCGCATTACATCGAACCAATGCTGCGCGATCTGGCCCAGCTCGCCCGGTTGCTCGCGCAACCAGGCCGCGATCGCCGGCTCGCGCCGGATGCCAATGGGGAATCGGAAGAGTCCGTTCATTCGGAATTCGATTCCCCGTCGCTTGTTGCGAATCGTGACAGCATCCGCTCGAGCCAGTTGAGTTCTTGCGCCGGTAGTCCGAAAAAAAGCTTGATTGGCTTGCCCGGCCCGCGAAGTTCCAAGCAATCTTCGCGGCGTCCCGTGTCACTATCGGCGAGCCGTGTCGTGGCCCGCGCGCCAAGAAACTGATGCGTCGGAATGATACGCCAGTACCAACGAACGAGCACCCACTTCTCGTAGCGGATCGTGGCGGAATCGACCGTGAGCACGTCTCGTCCTAGCAAGGCACTCGCGCTGGCAGACGCAACGAGCAACCAACTCGCCCAAAGCAGCACCGCTCCGACGACATACTCGTCGAAGTTCTCGAAGGCACGATACGTCAGAAGCACGGTCGCAATTGTCCACGGAACCAGCCAGACGACCAGACAACCGAACACCAAGAATTGATCGTACCGATACGTGATGATCATTCGCTCCGACGTGATGTCGTAAATGGCGCGCAGCTTACCGGCACGTGGCGGAGCGATTTGGGGAGCGTCGGTCATGCGGTCACTGCCATGGCTGCGCGCGATTGGGAAGGCAGGTTCGCGGTCACAGTTTAATGGGAGCCTTAATTGTTTCACGGCCGCCAAGCGAATTGCAAACCGTCCCCCTCGGCCCTGGTGATCGAGTCACCCAACGAAACCACGACACGACGGAGCAGAATCTGCCTCACCTGCTCTCGCCAGCAGGGCGCTGCTGTCCGCCTTTGGCCCGCCAATACCAATACGTTGAACCGCGGAGGCCGCTGAGGAGTCGCAGAGGTTGTCATGTCGCGGAGGTGCTGGGTTTCTCTGTGAACCTCCGCGCCCTCCGCGGTAGAGAATTCGGCCCCTCGCGCGACGCGGCCCGGGGATCCCCCTCGGCCCTTCGCGCGACGGCGCAACCGGTCGACCGCTTCGACGGCAACGCCGTGGCAGTGAATAGCCAGGGTGGAACCCCTGGAGCATTACGCGCCATCCTCCTCAGATTGCCTCGAAAAGCCCCACCGGGGCGATCGAGCCGGCGAAAATTATGTATATAAAAATGTTCTAAATAGTATTGACCAATGAGCCACTCGCTGCCTAGAATGAAGCTTGGTCGCGGCGAGAGTTGCCCGGCCGCTGGTCCGCAGAGAGCCAAGCAACCCAGACTCTGCCCGTCGAGTAGTGCGCCGACTTGTGGACGATTCTTCGTGAATCGCCACTGCGGTTTCCTCCGGGCAAACGCGATCTGGACGCCGAGCGGCCCCCTTCGGCAAGCGCCCCCCATCCGCGTCGCCGTACCGATTGGCTCACGCGGAGCCGCGGAGATCGCGGAGTATTGTTGACCACGGCATTTGACACGCTCGGCGAGCCCGCTCGGGGTGCGCGCCGGGGCTCCTGGGCAGTGGCGCAACGGCGTGATTCACCGCAAAGTGCGCGAAGTACGCAAAGGAGTCGCAGCGCAATCGTGTTCGCGACCGAGAGTGGCCGAACCGCGCGAACGGAAAACTAGCTGCACTCGCCCCCAGGGCCCCACGCAAAACTGCGTTCCCTGGGCCGGCTCGGCGAGCCAGCTCACCGTGCGCGCGGGGACAATGGAAAGATACATCCACAGAAATGCACACGGATTGCTTCGAGGTTGCGATTCGAGATGCCCGTAAACACCTGACCACGAACCCCCTGTCCCTAACGCTTGGACGCAAATCGCCGGCGTGGACGCAAGCGGGACGCAAATTCCCGGAACACTTTATTGGGGAGGGGGGTGCGGGGGAGTGTGCAGGGGAGCAAGTGAGCAGGCGAGCAGGTGAGCAGTCGAGCCGACAGCATGCGGCATGAGACAGGCTCGGCCAGCAGCGGAAATCTCTTCCGGCCGACCTCTGTCAGGCCCGTTTTGCCGGGCCGTATCAGTCGCTGAATACAAGACGCACGCGGCCGGACAAGTGGCCCTCGCGGGCCCGCCCGACGCGACCAACTCTCCCCCATTTTCTCCGAAAGGGTACTCCGATGAAGCGCTTTATTGCCTGCTGTGCCTTGGCCCTCGGCTCGTTGTGCGGCTCGATCGACGCGGCTAGCGCCACCGACTACATCGACATCGACGAAGACAGCTACGCGGCCGTCGCTTACAGCCCGTCGAGCGGCCAGTTCCACTTTGCCTACAACTACGGCAGCCGGAGCGCGGCCGAGAAGGCGGCCCTGGCTCGCTGCAAAGAGTCGGACGCCAAGATCGTTTGCTGGGTGCACAACGGCTTCTGTGCCTTGGCCCTGGGCGACGAAGTCGGCAGCTACGGCACCGGTTACGAG
>Ga0163152_10003400_pt1 | contig 20771 bp, 37 predicted proteins | sample OliLakLV19MP8IB2_FD_148635 | JGI IMG/M metagenome (GOLD analysis project Ga0163152, IMG submission 148635) | Freshwater microbial mat bacterial communities from Lake Vanda, McMurdo Dry Valleys, Antarctica - Oligotrophic Lake LV.19.MP8.IB-2 | ecosystem: Environmental > Aquatic > Freshwater >...
CAACGCCGCGCTCGCTTGGGAGGGCACGGCGTACGTGGCGGCTGCGGCGCGGAAGGCGGCGCGATGAGATCTGCCGCGAGCAACCTCGTCCTGTGGCACGGCGCGCACCGATGGGAGGGGCCCGTCGAGGTGCGCGAGCAGAAGCGGGGGCACAGCGAGCACGGCCCTGGCGTGTACCTCACGACCTCGGTGCAGACCGCGCGGAGGTACGCCAGGGGCGGCGGCGCGATCGTGCGCTTTGAGATTGACCCGCGCGTGCGGTGGCTTGAGCGCGGCAACGACGGGCTGCCGCTTGACGAGGTGGTGGAGTGGCTGAAGTCGCGCCGTAACCTGCGTGGGCGTGACGTGATCATCGAGCACCTGCGCGGCCTCGCCAGCCGCCGGCCCGATCCGTCGCGCATTCAGGCGGCTTGGCTGCTGAACTTGATGGTCAACGAGAACGCCGCGAGCGGCGCGCACGGCGTCGCGCTCGCGAAGTTGCTCGTGCGATACGGCATCGACGCCTCACACGCGAAAAACAGTAACGATGAAGACTGGGTGGTGATATTCAACCCCGACGTCGTCGTGAAGGTGGAACGCGTGTCTGGTTCGACGAATCACGGCGACGCGCCCCGCGTGCTACGCCAGCTGGAGGGGCTGTGAGCATCAATATCACCGTTCGAGATCGCTCTGCGGGGCAGATCGTTCTTGCGGTCGACGAGGCAGAGGCTCGCCAGTTGATCGACCACATCGCTGGGCTGCTCGGTCTGTGCGTGGTGCTGCACCCTGCGGCCCCGACGTCCCCCCTCTCCAGGGGGCTCGTGGTCGAGTGCTGGAACAAAATGTTGGACACCCATCCCGAACATCCTTCGCGCTTCATTTATGCGGTCAAGCTGATCCGCGAGCGCGCTGGGTGCAGCTTAGCGGACGCTAAGCAGGCCATGGAAAAAGAGGGGCTCGGCTTCCACAGCACCAACCGGCTGCGCCCATGACCGAACCGTCAATAGCGCTTTGGAGATGATGGACTCCCAGCTGCAACCCTAGCGCTTCTTCGGCTTTCCGAAGCCCTGTGCGACGGCGATTGTGGGGACGATGACGGGGAAGAGACCGCCGAGGAAGGACCACCCGATCGCCCATCCCACCGAGCCACCGTTGCGCTTGTAGCCGTGGTAGCCGGCCACGGCCGAGCTTGCGAGGCTCGCCACGTACCAGACGGTCCGGAAGGTGCCACCAGGGGGTGAAATCCCTGAGCGTGAACCATCCGCGTATTCCATCACACGCTGCGGAGGGGCGGATCCAGATGCACGCATTGCGCGCAGCTGCTCGTCAAAAGATGTCGGAATGGGAGGCGCGGCAGGCGCGGCAGGCGCGGCAGGCGCCAGCGGTGTTTTTTCAGTACCGAGCCCGAACTGCCTGCGGATCGGAATGATGGTTGCGTAGGTCATCGCAGGAGTCTCCAACGTCCGCGACGACCTGTCAAGGCCGCGGGTTTTGTTGAACCGGACGCATATGCTTTTCATTAGAAATAACTTGACGCACACGACGTGTCTGATAGAACGATCGTTATGGACAACAACACGCAGACGCAGATGGACGTGGACATGAGCGAATTCACGGTGTCTGTGTCGGTTTCTCGTCAGCGGGTCGAAGATCTGTTCACGTTGGGCTGGCGCGGTTCGTATTACTGGTGCCGGTTCATGGCGTCCACCGATCTACCGGCTGGCTGTGTCAGTTACCCGCAGGTGCTGTTCGCCGGGGGCCAACTCATCTTCCGTGAGAAGGACGAAGGGTCCGACCACGCGTATGAGCCGCTGACGCTCGACCGAGCGGCGGTGGCTCGCGGCCTGCAATTGATGCAGGAAAAGACGCTGACACACTTCGCGAATTTCCTCCACGGCCGCGAAGACGAGACCACTGGCGACGTTTTTATGCAGCTCGCTCTCTTCGGTGAGCTGAGGTACGGCTGATGACGCCGTCGAGCGAAAACTTCGCCGCGCTTTGCAAGGTCGCCTTGGCGCTGGTGCTGGCGGGCTTGGTGATTTGGGCGACCGGCCAGGCGCTCAGGCAGGCAAGCGCTGAAATGAGCGCGCTCGAAGCCAGGGTCGACGCGATCGAACGCAAGGTCGAGAAGCTCGAAGCCAGGGTCGTCCGAGCTGAGGCCCTCGCGCGAGGCTGTCGCGCGAGGTCGGACTGAAGTCACAAAATGAAGGCAAGCATGAAGCAGAACGACGAGACTCTCATCTGGCGCACGGCGGCGTTGGTGGTGCAAGCGGTGCTGCTGGTGCTGGCGCTGTGCGCCTGGGGGACCACGAGGGACGACAACACTAGGCTTACGCTCCGGGTCGAGCGGATGGAGGCCGCTGCGGCGAGAAGCGAGGCGACTGCCGGGAGCCGCGGGCTTTCAGCGGAATGGGTCCGCGGAAAGGTCGACCTTCACTCGGAGAAAATCGAGTTTCTGGAGCGTGACGTCGTACGCCTCCGCGACAAGATGGACCGGCTCATGGAGTCGCATGTTGCTGCGCCTTGATCCACCCATCCCCGTCGATACGCCGAAGGGCGAAGGCGTGGCTCACGTTCTCATCGACTACGGCGTCGACCACGATCTGATGTGGGTCGTCTTCCTGCGCTTGGGAGGCGAGTGCTGGACGTTTCGTAACTCACAGATACGCGCCGTCGTGAACATCACGACAGGTCAGCGAGACGACGCAAAAGGACCAAACCCATGAGCAACGAGGCAGATGCGCACAATCTGATGCGCGCAATGGCAAAGGAGGCGAGCGATGACTGAAGAACGCGACGAGTACACCGCAGAGGTGTCCCACGAACGGATGTCCCGGAAGGCCGCGTACGAGGCGGACGTCCTACATCAAAGGCTCCTCGCCGAGAAAGCGCGCCGTCGTGAAGGCATTGCGAAAGTGCTTCTCGCGGGGATGCTCGCGAGCAATAACAAGCTGAGTTCCTACCATCTGGCCATGCGCGCCGTGGCGCACGCCGACGTGCTGATCGCTGTTCTCGATGAGGAACCTTTCCCCACGAACCCGGCGCGGCTAGATGGCGAATGGCCAGAGGAGGACGATGAGTGATGAGCGACAAGAGGACACGCAGGCAGCTCGTGGCTGTCATCCTGCACCACTGCCTGAGCGTCGCGACCGATGAAGAAGACCTCAAGCGCTTGCTGCGCGAGCGAGGGGTGGTGGCCACGAAATCTCGACGCGAGGTCGTGGAAGATCTGTGCCGTCTCGTGCTCCGCGAGTTCGGGTACGTGTTTGATCCCAACGCTCCGTCGCACAAGATCGCCGTCTCCGATGTCCTCCGCGGACTCGGCAAAGACTTGGTGATCGACTTGCGGTCCGCAAGCGACGAAGCCAGAGAGACTTCCAACTCGTGATTCCGAAAAGAGGCATGCGATGCGAGGATTTCAAGTAATCTGTTCCGATTGCAAAGCGGAAGTGATTCACGAGTGCCGCAGCGATGTACGTGAGGCCGTGGTTGCTTTGCTGACGTGGGCCCCGCACACGGGTTTCCAGACCGAGGCGCTCGCCAAAGCGTTCGCCGATGCTGGCGTCGAATCGCAGTGGATTGGAAAAGAGGAGGACGTCAGCGAGCGGTTCAGGCGTCCGTTTTTCGGAAGCCAAGCGTGGAGCTATCCGATGTTCGGCAAGGAGGAGGCGCGTACGTTTCACGCGCTCATCCACAATCTGGTGCGTGCGATCGGCATAGACCCGAACGAGATCGAGGTCGAGATTGGCGCGTCGCTAGATGACGCTGCGCAGGCGCGTGCTGACTTGTTGAAGCGCAGAGCCGAGCGAGCGAAGGCGAGAGAAGACAGCGAAGGCGAGTGAGCGTATGCAAAACTACAGGTGCTGGAGACCGGAAGAGCAAGAGGAGGAGGACGGAATCGAGATTGTCGACGCCGACGACGCCGGTTTCTCCGCTTCTTGCGCGTGTAAGACGTGGCAGGAGAGCGGCTGCTGGTCCGGCGATATCATGCCAGATAGCATCGTCGTCAGCGTACGCGGGACAGGTGACGGGCTGATTCGCACGTTTGAAATCACGCCCATGTGGGAGGTTGAGTTCTACTCCCGGTGCGAGATTACGAAACCATGACCTGGAACTACAAAGATGTAACTACCGCGGCCTACCGAGATGCGACTGAGATCGCAAACACGGCAACGCAGACCTTCGCGGACGCGGAAAAAACGTACCGGACGCTTGTTCTGAGCGAGACAGAGTACACCCTGGCGATGCGGACCTATCAAGAGGCGTGTGAGGCGTGGGAAGAAGCGCGAGCAACCTTCAGGAACTCGCCGTGGGTGAAGTGGTGACACTCAGTACAATCGACCTTATTCAAGCCCTAAAGCTGTTCGACAAGGAACGCTATTTTGCGATCAGCGTCTTCGCGGACTCCCTATCTAGCGAAACTCTCAGAGAGATTGAGATATGCTCCCTGTTCGTCGATGAACATATGACGTACGGGTTTTCCGTTTCGACGGCGACGGGGTCTGTGAGGCTGGAACATGTGCATGCGGACGCTCCAGCGCCGCCGATCCGAAACCTGACAGAAGCGATCTCTAACGCCGAGAAAGAGAGAGGGCCGCGAATGACGACACCAATCCTCGGGCTCCTCATAGGGAGAGTACCGAACCGCGTATTTGCACTGGAGTTCGATCCGATAACCCGGTCTTGGGTAAGCTACGGCGGCGGGCTTCTGAGATGGATGAAGAGTCGTTTGTAGCTACTTCACGTTATCGCGAAGCCGTTCGACGCCACGCAGGGCTGCGCGCGAGGGGTCTTCGGTGAGGCCGATGTCTTCGATGACCTCGCCTGCGACATCGATCACAGTGACACGCAGACCTTTAGGCCCTGTGCTCAAGACGACCGCTCTCATCTCGCTTCTTGCGAGCCACGCTTCGACGATCCCCCACAACGCCAGTCGTTGAATCGAGCTTGGTGTTCTTGCCGGAGTATTGTCATCGGATTTCATATGTTAGGACCATTTCGAATCGGCGATTTCGAGGAGCGAGTTCTTCAGCTCGTCGTAAGAGTCGACCTTGCGCCGCGCTCGTCGCTCTTCTGCGGACAGTTTTTTGAGCGGTAGGATGTCCTTCGTCAGCGAGACGTAGCCGTCCGCGTGCTTGACGTGTGGGACGTCTTGCCATTCGAGCAGATCCCCTGGGCTCTCCGCGACGTAGATTTTTTCTCCACCATCATGCGCCATTTGAAGCCCGATGCTCGACACCAGCTGCCGGTACTTTTTGTCGTGCTCGATGCGGTAGAAGTACGTTCCGTGGGCGGAGCTATCTCGTAGGAATCCGTACCCATACACGTACTTCTCGTCGGGCTCTTCGAGAAACCGGGCGTCGTAGAGGATGAAGGTGATGTTGTCGTCGACATAGACGCGGAGGTCTGGATCGCTTTCTTCTGCCGGCTCTCTTGGGTCCGCACGGCGCTTGCCCGACAACCCGGCGAGGATGGCATCTACCTGGCCGTGCGTGAGCCGTCTCTGTCGGACCAGTTCCGAGTACCACCCCCGCGAGAGGAACCCCCTGACGTGGGCTTCCCACGTCGCCAGGGCGGTGGCGCGTCCTGCTGCGGTGAAGCCGCCTGACAAGGAGTTAGGGTTCAGCTCGTACCAAAGGGTCGCGATGGCGCGGCCCACGCCTTTACCTCGGTACTCGTCGGCGGTGCGCAAGAGTGTTGCGCCCCACTCGTTGCTGCCCATGGCGACGACGAGCCCGTCTCTGTTTAGGAAGACGACGGTGTCGAGGTGGTCCGGGCGCGGTGGTATTTCGGAGCGAATTTCTAGCTTCTCGCCGCCGACGAGCGCGCGCTGTAGCAAGATCGGGTATTTCGCCCGGTTGTTGGCGATTACATCGTCAACGAGGTGCTCGTACTCCGCCGGGTACTTGACCTCTTTTTCAGTGACGACGCGCAGGTTCACGCCGTCGCGTGTGCGGTTGTTTACGTACCAGTGAGGTATCTGTTGGGACCGATTTCGATAGAGCGTGCCGTCGTGCAGTACAGCGACAGTCTTGTGATCGGAGTCGCGAAAAATGAGTGACCCATCGTCGCGATTCGTCGCGAACACGCTCAGTTTTCGGCGTTGGCGATTTTCTACACTCCCGACCTGGTTCGCATTGCTCTGATTGAGGCTTTCCAGATTGGAGGAATAGGCGCCACTCTCGTGGTATTTGTTGTCTGGGTTTCGCAGCGCGAGAAATCCCGCTCGGGTGAGGAGCGCCGGCTCGGTCGCTGGAAAGACCTCGGGCAGCGAGACGGTAGGGTTCGCTGCGAGGTTGCGCGAGGTGCGGCGTGCCATGTCAGCCCCGAGACGATCGGCGACGCGAGGAGCGACGCGCGGAAGATCTCTTTCTCGTAGAGCGACCCGGATTCCGGTTCACAGAAGCTGAGCCGGGAACTTTCTCGCCTAGTTCCTTTTGGAAAGCCTCTGGGAGATCGGATTGAAACCATTGGTCAGGTCCGTCACCGAGAACCTGCATCCTACCACCGGGGTAGACGACCACGCGTAGACTTTCTCCTGTGTCCGTAGTCACGAAGAATTTGTAGGTTCCATCTCTCACGCGCTCCATGCCGTTGATGGACCAAGGCTTCTTCTTTCGACGGGGGGCTGTTTTTCTTCCAGCGACGGGATCGAGAATCCACCATGCACCAGTGCGTTTCGCCATGATCAGACCTTCCGAAAATGCTTGTAGAGGAGGATACCGCCGAGGCCGGCGAGCACGACGCTCCCACCGACGAGCGCGTAAAAGAGCACGCCCGGCAAGAAGGTCTGAGGCTCGAAGCCGTAGTCGACGACGTCACCTGCCAGGGCGCCCCACTGACCTCTGGACTGCTCCATTGGCGAGCCTGGGGTCACACTGAGCGCGAGGTTGCGTGCGATGGCGAGGCCGCCTGATTCGAGCCAGGGTTTCGGATCGATTGTGAGGGTGCCGTAGCCGCGGCCCGCCCACGTCCCGAGGTACGGCGAAGAGCCATCAGGCGGCGGCCGGCGTAGCTCCAGGTGCAGGTGCGGGGCCATGACCCGGCTGCGGGCTGGGTCGCTCGGGTTCTCCGCCCGCCACTGTTGAGGCGTCTGCCCTGTGACTGGGGAGAATTTGCCGTTTGACGTGTTCCCGATGCGACCGAGCATGGTACCAGCGACGATTTTTTGACCCGGAGCGACGCTCACGCTGTCCAGGTGGCCGTAGAGGGCCCACGTGGGACCGCCGTTGTATCGGCCGCTGTGCCGGATGACGACTGCGTTGCCGTACCCGCGCAGCCCTTGCGAGGGGCGTGCGTCGGCGCTGACGGTTTCGACGATGCCGCTTTCGACGGCGATGGCGGGGGTACCGTTGCCGGAGCTGAGGTCCATCCCCGCGTGGACGGTGGGTTCACCCGACGTGCGGCCCGGACGGGTGCGCATGTTGGAGATCATTTTTCCGTTTTCGGTGCGGATCGGCGGCGCGAACTGCGGCATGCCGAAATACTACGCCGAGCCAGATGTCAAGCCAAGCGGCCCGTGGAAGAAAAAATGTCGGACAACTACACGCGGACGACCCATTCGCGCTCTCCGAACAGGTCGTTGTCGATGTAATCCGAGGCACGCAAGCCGAGTGTGCCTTTTGGGAGCATGAAAACTTGCCCGTTATTTTTCTTTGCCCACATCTCCGCTACTTTGCGACGTCCAGACCACGATTGAAGACCTTGCGGCGGGATGTGCGAGCCGCGGTAAAGCGCGTATGCACTCCGTCTTGGGTTGTGAAGCGTCTCCCAAAGCAGTGCGAGCGCCCACGCTCGTTGCTGTTTACCGTGCCCGCCGTCGGGAGTAGGCTCGCCTTGTCGGATGCTGTAGATTTCGTTGTTCACAGTGGCGGGCGCACCCCGCCAACTGCGCAAAGCGGCGATCACCAGCTCCCTGTGGTCTTGCCGCCATCCGACCACGGTTTTACCTGACCGGAGGTACTCTCCGTCTCGCGGGGCCTCATGCTCAGGTGCGTAGGTCAAACCATTCGCCCGAAGGCGGCGAGAGGTACTACGGCGCGACATGGCGCGAGACTACAAGGACAGCACAGCGGACGCAAGACGCAAACTAGTACCCGTCCCGGAACCAACCCGAACCTTTGAGCGCGAAGGACGTCCCAGAGATGAGCCGGCGCACTTTCCCGTCGCAGCCTTTTTCACGACATTCGGTCAGAGGGGGCTCAGAGATTTTTTGCTCCGCTTCGAAGCCCTTGCGACACCGCTGGCACTCGTACTCGTACGTCGGCATGCGTAGAGCCTACCTCAGTCGGAGCGTTTTGTCAGATTTACCAAAAAAGTATTGACGCATGCGACGGACATGCTATTTTGTAGGTATGACCAAACCTTACTCTCTCACCGCGTTCAAGGTTGGCAAGAGAGGGGGCCAGAACGTGTCGGAGCCAGAGCCAGAATTGGCGGCGGAGGGGCTCCATGTATAGCGTTTTCATCGAAGTGCAGTGCCTGGGGTCGTCATCGGTCAGAGGGTGCGCACGCAGCACTCAATTGCGACTGAAGGTGCCTTTGCGCGATCCGTACGACAACCAAGGTTATCCCGAGGGAAAACTGCAAATTCTCAAGGACGACGTCAGGAACCTGATGCGCGATGCGGGCTGGTTGTGGGGGAAAAGCCGCGACCATTTCGTGTGTGGAGAGTGCTCTTCTGAAGGGGACGATCCCGACGCGCACGGGACGGTGAACGCCCCTACGAGGCGCGTGGTCGCCGACGTCTTGAACGATCTGGTCAGGGCAGAGCGTAACCGTTGCGCCAAGCTCGTTGGCGACGCCGCGGACCGGGCTCGCGGCTCCAACCGCGGGAAGGTAGCGGCGGAGCTAGATCTGCTTGCACGCGATATCATGGAGGGTCTGTGAATACTGCTTACGAGGACATGCTTTCGACCAAGCACGCCGCGGAGTTTGCGATCCGTGAAGCGTTCGATCGGAAGTACGGCTTCTTCCAGAAGTGCCATACGTGCGGCGCGTTTTATAACGTTTTACCGGCGACGACCGACTGCGCCTGTGGCGGATATCTACGTTTCTCCAGCTACAGCTGGCCTACGAAGATCAATGCTGAGGACATTGACTGGGTCCACGCACGTATCCGGGCGAGCCTACACGAGTGCCTTTCTGCGTTGCAGCTCGTTCGCGATCTGCGCATCTACACCAGGAACCGCGAGGCGCTCCGAGAGGCGGCTGTGGAGCTGCTCGCCCGCAGAGGGTTCGACAAGGAAAAGACATGAAAAAACCAAGAAAAAAGAGCGTACATCTTCCGAACCGCAGGATGGATGTCGACGAGATGGCGCCGTTCGGCCACGTCAAGAACGCGTTCAACGAGATGATCGTGAAAACAGAGGGCAAGGGGCGCGCGTACGACTGCATTGTGTGCGGTCAGAACGTGAAGATATACAAGCGCAACGTCCACGCCGAGATGGCCTACACGCTCATCGTGCTTTACAAGTTCAATCTTCTCGCCGCTGGCGCTTGGGTGCCGGTCAAGGAGTTGTATACAGACGGGCAGGCGGGCGACTATGCGAAGCTACGTCATTGGGGGTTGGCGGAGCCGCAGGACCAGCGATCTACGCACACGAATGCGAGCGGTCACTGGCGAATCACAAGGCTCGGCTGTGATTTCGTCGAAGGCGGGCGCATACCCAAGTACGCGCACGTGTACGCCAACATTCTGATCGGCAAGAGCGGGCCGGATGTTACCATCGGCGAGTGCCTCAGCAAGAAATTCAACTTCACAGAGCTGATGGCTCGGTAGGGGGTAGTCGATGAAGATTTTCGGAATGCGAAACGCGAAGGCACGACGATCTGGATCGGATGCTGAGTCGGATGGCGTCTCGTCTCGCAGATACGGCGTCATCGAGGGATTCTCCGGGCCCGGCGGGATGAGCCTCGGCCTTCAGCGCGCGGGCTTCGATCTGCTCGCCGCGTTCGATATCAACGAGAAGGCCGTCGAGACCCACTGCAAGAACCTCGGCGGGTGCTGCCTGGTGGGCGACGCCTCTATGCTCACGTCTGCCGCGCTTCTCGAACGGGCCAACGTCGCGCGTGGCACGCTCGACCTCTTTGCGGGCGGCCCCCCGTGCCAAGGATTCTCGAAGCAGAAGCGGGGCGCGCACCTCGGCGACGACCGCAACGCGCTCGTCCGCGACTACATCCGGCTCGTTCGCGAAGCGCGGCCTCGCTTCTTTTTCTTCGAGAACGTGGCGATCTTCGGTCAGAAGCGCGGGCGCGAACTCATCCGCGAGATGTTTTCGACGCTCTCCGACTACGTGATCTACACGCACTTCTACAACTCGGCCGACTTCGGCCTCCCCCAGACTCGCGAGCGGTTCGTCGCCATTGGACGCCGCCGCGACGTTCGCGCTGGCTTCCGCGTTCCCCAGGCGACGGTCGAGACGTGGCGCACGGTAGGGGAGGTTCTCGGAGACTTGCCCGAGCCGCCGGACGACTACTCCGACCATCCACAGTTTCCGAATCACCAACGTGCCCGTGTCACGGAGATCAACATTCGTCGATTCTCTTATGTGCCGCAGGGCGGCGGCTGGAAGGACATCCCTGAGGCCCTACGTCTCGACTGCCACAAGAACGTGGACCCGACCTCCGGCGGCTGGCCGGACGTGTATGGCCGGCTCGAATGGTCGGGGCAGTGTCCGACGATCACAGGCGGCTTCGATAGCTTTACGCGTGGGCGGTATGGCCATCCCTTGCACGACCGTCCGCTTACGGCTCGCGAAGCGGCGCGCATCCAGGGCTTCCCCGACGACTTCGTATTCTGCGGAACCCGCGGGGACATCCGGTCCCAGATCGGGAACGCCGTGCCCCCACCACTTGCGGAGGCCGTCGGTCGAGAAATCCTTCGTAGCTTACGCGCTGCCGACGGAATCGGGCCGCCGGTGGAGGACGACCCCGAACGCCAACATTCTGATCGGCAAGAGCGGGCCGGATGTCACCATCGGCGAGTGCCTCAGCAAGAAATTCAACTTCACAGAGCTGATGGCTCGGTAGGGGGTAGTCGATGAAGATTTTCGGTTTCCATATCTACGGGCAGAACCTGGATGTCCGAGACGGCGACGACCGCCTAGAGGCGACGGGCTCCATCTTGCGCCGTGGTCGCGTGCAGATATGCAGGCTCTCGCACGAACGTCTCGTTTCAGTGGATGGTCGCGTGCAGATATGCAGGCTCTCGCACGAACGTCTCGTTTCAGTGGAGTGGCATTGGCGCCTCGGCAAGTGGGGGTGCTCCCTCGCCGCGAATAACGAGGGAACATCGGCACACATCGCAACTTCGCCGATCAGCCTGTACGTCTCCACGTCCATGCCGGAGAACTTGTCACAGATTTCAGGTCTTACGGACAAGGAAGTACGTGTCGCGGTCCACGGCTGGACCATGTGCTGGTCGCTCTGGATGGACCCCAACGAGTACCTCAGTGGTGAGCCTTTTCACCGTCGAGGCAGCGTCAACGCGCTGGACAAAATCTTCGGCAAGCTGAACTACGAATCGATCCTACTGCACGAGGCGAGAGTTCTCGTGCCGATGCCCGAGCGTGTTTACAAGGGACGCGTGCAAATCACGAAAGACAGGTGGTGGCGCGAGCGACAACCTTTACCGGGAGTGCAGGAGCGGAGGTTTCACCTCAACATGGACGAGGGGGAGCATATTCCCTTCCCCGGCAAGGGCGAAAACTCCTGGGACTGCGGCGAGGACGGCCTGTACGGGCTCAGCGGCGTCGGTGACGAGGTCGAAGCCGTGGCAGCTGTAGTACGCTCGGTGCTCGGAACACGCCGCAAGCGCGGCGGCTGGGAGCCAACACCGAGCGGGCCCGAACCGACCACGCCTGACGTGGCGCAGACATGACGACCCGGCAATAGTGATTTTTGAGGCATCCGAAAGGTGCCGCGCCGCGGTCAACCGCACAGCTACCCTGGGCGTGGGCGCGGCACCGTTCGGATGCCTCAACAGAGAAGGAAGCAATGTCTGAATCTGAACTAGGTCGCTTTCTCACCGAAGCGGAATGCGAGTGGCTCAACATTCGCGGTTTCCGTGTGGGCTACGACACTGACGACTGCGAGCCACAGCGGAATCACATAGTGGCTGTCCACGACGGCGAGCACATGGCTGGCGCACTTCTTCACTGTCCGGTCCGTGGCGTACTGAAAGCCTCTGAACTGGCGATCGATGGTCTACAATTCACCGAGGAAAAGCGTCGAATTGACTGCATCCGGTTCCTGCTCGCTAAAGGCTACCCGGCGAGTCACATCAAGGTCGAGAGAGTGTTGCTGAGGTTCGGTCACAAGGGGCGCAGCTCGCTCCGCACCGACATTGCGGTCTTCGACTTGCCGATCGCGGAGCTACCTGCTGATTTCGAGGCCCAGAAGCAACACATCCGACTCGTCGCGGAAATCAAGCGGGATAATGCGGACGCAAAGCTCGCGAAAGAGACACAGGTCAAGCCGGCGATGGATTTTCTGCCCGACCTCTCGGTCTTCGGAATCTACTGGGACGACGTCGAGCAACGGCTCTTCTACAAGGTCGTCACGAAGCTGAAGACGAAAACGCATGAGACCGCTGTGGCGTTGCTGCCGGCCTGGGGATCGAAACTCGGAGCGGCGCAACTGACAGCAGCAGATCTCCGCCTGACGAACCTCCGCGTCGTGTTCGAGAAGATCGAAGACCGGCTCCATTCCGAGATTCCAGACGGTAGCGCACGTTTTGAGATTATGCTCCAATTGCTACTTACGAAGCTCTACGATGAGCACACACATCGCCAGCCTAAGCAAGTAATGGCGCTACAGGACTTCACCAACTCACCACACTCGGACACCGGCGTCAAGAGCGAGGTTGAGAAGGTGCTTGTGCAGGCTGTCGGCTTCTACGGAAGGTATCTCCCAGAGCCTGTACCGAAGACGATCAAATGCACAGGCGCGATGCTGCGCACGCTGAGTGCAATTCTCGCGCCGGTGCGTATCTTCGGTTCCAAGCGCGCGGTGGTGCAAGACTTTTATATGTATTTTGCGCAAGGTGTCTACCGCTGGGATATGGCGCAGTATTTCACGCCGACGGAGGTCGTGGATTTCATCGTCGCTCTCGTGAACCCACAGGCGGGTGATCAAGTCAAAGATCCTGCGTGCGGTAGTGGTGACTTTCTCATCTCTACATTGCATCATGCCCAACGGTTCAACAACGGGGACATGAGCGACTCGATCTGGGGTATCGACAATAGCCCACAAGCGGTCCAAGTGTGCGTCCTCAACATGGTCCTCAATGGCGACGGCAAAAGCAACATCCGCGAAGCGGACAGCCTCGTAGGGCTGTCTACCGACAACGCCACCTACTCCGTGATTCTGTGCAATCCGCCCTTTGGTATCAAGATCGTAGAGAAGAGGTTTGAGGTGCTCCAACACTTTGATCTCGGTCACGAGTGGAACGTGAACCCCACGAGTCACAATCTTGAGTGTTCCACCACGGTCGCCAAGAAGCAGGAGACGGGTCTGTTGTTCGCCGAGCTGTGTGTCCGGCAGACCGAACCGGGGGGTCGTATCGGGCTCATTATGCCTAACGGCTACCTTGGTAACCGTGGCCCAAAGTATTTAGCGTTCCGAGAGTGGGTGCTGCGGCATACTCGGCTCGTAGCGGTGATTGGGTTTCCACGTTTCACCTTCAAGAAATCTGGCGCGGATGTGAGCGCGTCTGTGCTAGTCCTAGAGAAACGCCGGACGTCCCTGGCCCGCGCTGTAGATGCTGCGGATTACCCCTTTCACGCGGGATTGCTCGAATCGGTGGGGTGGAGTGCTGGGGACAAGCGTGCAGAACCCGTGTATCGACGCGACGCGGAGACCGGCGATGTCGTGATGGACTCCAGCAACGAGCCCGTTCTGGATGCTGACTTTGATAGAGCGTTGCGTGATTTCTGGACATCGGACGCCGCTGCCGACGTAGCCTGGGCTACACGCGGAGTAACGCTTCCGGCAGGTTCTACACGGGGACACGGCCTCAACATTAGTGACATCCTCGCGCGTCCGGACCTGTCGCTTGACCCGAAACGGTGGTGCGAACGGTGCGTGCGGGTGCGGGAAGAGGTGCTTCGGCACCCATATTTCAAGATCGGCGACGTTGTGGACATTCTCGACGAGATAGGTGCTGCGAAGGATCCAAAGGGGATCTACCACTATATTCAGATTGATGACATCACGGACGGCGTGGGTGTGCCGTGTACGATGCGTGGGTGGCAGCTCCCGGACCGTGCCAAGCACGGCGCGTCGCCGGGCGACCTGTTCGTGGGTGGGATTTGGTCCAGCGTAGATAAGTGGTTTGTCGCAAGCGGTGATTGCGCGAACGTGCGCGTCACAAGCGGCTGCCGCCGCCTCCGCTTGAAGCCGAAACAGAGCGCCCTCTTGCTCGATTTCATCGCGGCCTTGAACACCGAGACCTACCGTATTCAGGCCCGCGCGTTCTGTACCGGATCAGACGGCCTCGCAGACCTTTCCGCTGAGAATCTTGCGGAAATCGTGCTACCACGCATTACAAAGGCGACTGCACGGAAGGCTCTCAAACCCTACGTGGATGCGCTTTCGGCAGGGCGGGCGACTGTCGCTAGTGCTGTTGCTGGACTCGTTGCAGGTGGGCAACTTCCAAACATGCCGGTCGCGCCGAGATCAAGTCACATGGTCCAAGTCTGACACCTTATGACCCCCGCCCAACGCCTTGCCCGAATGCAGCGGATGTTCGCCGAGGATGCAGCGGCTGAGAAGGTGACGACACTCTGTGAAACCACCAAGCTCTGGTTTCACGGGATGAGGTGGGATCACGACTCGCCGAGAAATCACCTGCTGAAGTGCGCGACCTGCGCAAGGGCGCTAGACGCTTTGGTCTCCGCTTCGGTAGATCGCCAGCGCCTACCGACACAGGTAGCGCTTCGCGGTGAGTACAACATGCTCGAAGTCATCGAGAACAATTGCCGTACTGCCGGTCGCTATGACCTGGCGATCCTCCTCCACGCATTCCGCGTCTCTTACGCTCTCGACATTCAAATTCCCGAGAGTGTGATCCGCTACTTGATGTCGGACATCCTGGCGCTGAAGAGCGACCGCATCTCCCGAGCCATGAAAATTCTCCAAGAGTCCGACGGCGATTGAGCGCAGGCGGGACGTCGGTGACGAGGTCGAAGATCGACAACACCTTTGTCGATTTCTCTTGACCGGCAATGCAGCTCGGAACAGAGTCCAATGTCGCCAATGAAACGTCTCGCCCAAAAGCCCATGCACACATATACAGCCACGGCGCTGAATACGTCGCGTTGCGCCTTGGGTTTGAGGTGTTTCGGCCGCATCGAGAACCTACGCAACCAGGGGAATACTGTCGGGTGATCTAGTCTCCATCTACTGATGCGACTAGGCCACTCAGGGAAACCGGGGTGGCTTTTTTCGTTTTTGATTACGGATCAGAAGCAGCAACGGGCGCTGTAGCCGGCTGTAAACCGGCCACCCTTCGGGGTAAGCAGGTTCGATTCCTGCCTGATCCACCACGAGGTGAGAATGTTCGATGTCCCGAAGAAACCCACCGGCTCCGTACCAAAATACGGGACCGTAGCTCAGCGGTAGAGCAGTGGGCTTTTACCCCAACGGTCGAGGGTTCGATCCCCTCCGGTCCCACCATACGCTGCGATAGATCCGGGATCGTCTAACGGTAGGACAGCGGTCTCTGAAGCCGCGAATGCGGGGTTCGAATCCCTCTCCCGGAACCAGGTTCTCTGACAACAAAAAAATAGTTTTTTCAGAGCGGTGGGCTGCCAGCCCCGCCATTCCAAGGTAGCTCAGCGGAAGAGCGCCCGGTGCCCTTGGAGCCACGCACTCGTAGTTCAGTGGAAGAATTCCCGCCTTCTAAGCGGGCTGTCGAAGGTTCGAATCCTTCCGGGTGCGCCCATGGGACTGTAAGTCAACGGATAGACTACGCGGCTACGAACCGCGCAATGAAGGTTCGATTCCTTTCAGTCCCGCCAATGTCTGCGTAGTGAAATGGATATCACGCTTTCCTCCTAAGAAGGTTTTTTCGGTTCGAATCCGAACGCGGACGCCGGGGTGTGGCTCAGTCTGGTAGAGCGCTCGGTTTGGGACCGAGAAGCCGCAGGTTCGAATCCTGCCACCCCGACAAATTTGGGACGGTAGCTCAATCGGTAGAGCCCTCGCCTCATAAGCGAGTCGGTGCAGGTTCAAATCCTTCACGTCCCACTAAGCACGAGTAGCCCAATGGCAGAGGCAATGCGCTAAGGACGCATCCAGTGCGAGTTCGACTCTCGCCTCGTGTACCAAAGGTCGGGTAGCCCAACGGCAGAGGCACTCGCTTCAGGTGCGAGACAGTGTGGGTTCAAATCCCATCCCGACTACCAACGCAAGCGTGGCTGGAATGGCAGACGCGCCGGTCTCAAGAATCGGTGACCGAAAGGTCGTGCGAGTTCGACTCTCGCCGCTTGCACCAACCGCTAGAAGCGGTGACAGTTACCCAACCGAAGGAAGGTAGGCAGACGGTGCAGAAGACGCTCGTTCTCGATCAGGGCTACCAACCTCACCGCGTCGTGAACTGGCAGCGCGCCGTCATGATGCTGTTCGAGGGGAAGTGCGAAATCGTGGAGGAGTACGACGAGGAAATCCGAAGCGTCTCCATCTCGATCAAAATGCCCGCCGTCGTCCGCCTGCTCGGTCGCATCCGCGGCCGACATCAGGTGGTCAAGTTCTCGCGTATCAACGTAGCGACACGTGATGACTTTTCTTGTCAGTATTGCAGGCGGAAGCTGCCGCTCGCGAGGCTGACCTACGATCACGTGCTCCCCCGCTCCCAGGGAGGCAAGACCGAGTGGCAGAACATCGTGATGGCCTGTTACTCGTGCAACGAGAAGAAGGCCAACAGGACGCCCGCGCAGGCCAAAATGGCCCTGTGCAAGGCGCCCGTGCGGCCAGCTTTCCTGCCGGCAATCACCATGCGCTTCGAGCTGACGAGCATCCCGGACACCTGGGCGTCGTGGCTCTGTTCTCTCGCCTCTGAAGCCCGCTGACTAGAACGCGCGGTACAACGTATCGTATGTTTTCTCGTCGTCGATCGCGTAGACACCAGCGACCTGGAGCAGGAGATCCCGCAGAATATCTTGACGAATCCGGAGGTCACTGGTCAGGTGCCCTGCACGACGGTGATCTTTGACGAGTTGGCGAGCCTCAACCACACCCACGCCGAGTGCCTCAGCGAGTAGAAAAACGGCGCCGGAGTGGTCGTTCTCTTCGGTCTTCTCGGCGATCTGAGAGATGACCTTCTTCCACGCCCGCAGTTTTTCCTGTTCGTACATGCGAACGATTGTAGCTCGGACTTTTGAAAAAATCCAGTGCTGGCTTCAACCGCCTTCTTAGCTCAGTGGTAGAGCACCTGCCTTGTAAGCAGGGGGTCGTGGGTTCGATTCCCGCCGAAGGCTCCACATCTATGCTGCCGGCCCGAACCAAGTTGAAAAAAAAACTTGACGCACGCGACGGATCTGACAGCCTACGGGCATGGACACCCCGACCGACCTCGTGTGCGTCATCTGTATGTGCGCTCCCGGCGCCCCGTTTCGCCGCCAGGCGATCGACGGCTCGTACCGAATTCGGGAGGGTTGCGTGGCCGCCGCACACGACGGCCATCTGTACGGTAACAGCCTTGCCTGGCACCTCCGTCCGGAGGCCAAGGCGTGCCGCGCCGCGATCAAGAAAAGCTGGCCGAAGGCTGCGGTCGTCCGGCCCTCGAACGGTTGAGAAAAAAAAACTTGACGCACGCGACGAATCTGATACAGTATGTGTATGAACAAGCCGACCGACCTCGCGACTGAGTTTTTCGCAAGAAGCGACCTGTACGAATGCCGCCACCCCGAGGATTGTTCGGTTTTTTACCGGCTCTCTTGGTGCGTGGTGGCGGAGCGTGCGAACGGCAGTCGCTTCGCGCACTTTTTCTCGGTCGATACCCGCGATAGCGTACAGGATACTCCTGTTCGGATCGCTCGTCTGCTGGAGCGCATGCGCAAAGCGGGCGGGGTCGCGGTCGAGAATTCGGCGCATTGGCGAGGCACTTACGCTCGCTACGGCAGCGAGGCTTACGGTCGCGAGGATTCCATGCGCGACTGTGAGCGCGAAGAACTGGATGCGGAGTCATGATCACGCACAGGAAGAAGGCGTTACCGCGCGAGCGGGATATGCGCTGGCGGGAAGGGGTATCTCTCGTGAGGCAGATCATAGTGATCGCATGGGTCTCGGAAGAATCTGTGCCGGTACGTCTCGGTGCGCGACACAAGATGAAGCCGTGCTACGTGGCGAAGGCCGCGGTTTGGTTGCTCGACGGCAGACTTATTGACGTGGACAAGGCGCGGGTCTACTGCGACGCGCTCAGCGGGGAGAAGCGTCACGTGTTCACGTACCCGATGGCGCATCCGGATCCTCTGGGCGCCGCCCGTCGAGACATCCTCGCGCTCGCGCCGTTGACGGAGGTGCTGTGATGGCGATCCGATACACCGTGTCGATCCCGTGGAGCGACCTCCCGACCAAGTGGCACCCCACCGTCAAAACGGGCCCCTTCTCGATCCTCACACGCGGCGTTTTCCAGTCGCAGGAGGAAGCAGAGCAGTGGGCCGCGAAGCACCTTCAAACGCACCACCACTACAACATCATGCAGTTCGACAACGGGAGCTGATATGACGTGTTCCTGCGGAGAGATCGACCTTCACACCATCGCCAAGAGAGCGACAGCAGATGGTATTTCCGTCGAGATGTGGTCGGACGGGGCGATCACTGGCCGGTACGGCTACGGGCTGCCCGGTGTCCCCGTCGTGCGCCCACGTACGGAAGCGGCCGTGGAAGCGGCTCTTCGCGCAGGGCGCGCGTTCATGGACGATGTCAGCATCTACTCCCTGCGCGAAATCGCGCACCTCTACGCGACCTGTCGCGCGCAGACAGCACCCGGAGCCGCTCGCGCTCGCGCGCTACGAGCGCAGCGACCAACCCTGACACCCATCTGGACGATCACAGCCGTTGACCGCGACGGGGCCCCCACAGAGCGCGTCTGGTGCCTCCCGCGCTTGCTCTGGCCCGAACTCGCGGTCTGGGACCACGTCAACCACGGACGCCGCGGGCGGTACGAGGTGGCCAGGGCCATGGGTCGAGATCGCGGTCGTGACACGTACGTCACTACGGGTTTTTCTTTCCGTACGCTAGCGGAGCTGACCCAGCACTTGTACTCAGGTGACGAGTGATGCCGCCGTTCGACACCGAACAACAGCGTAATTACAACATCGCCTATAAGGCGCACGAGAATGCGCGTATCAAGGTGGAGTCCGAGCTTCTCAACTGCCTGCGGGCTAAGCTCCAGCAAGACTGTCTCGACCCGGAGCGCATCGACCGCTTGTGTTTTGCGGCCGTCGAATACTTCGATACGCAAGCTGAAGCGAGCAAGGCGCTCAGCGCTCTCCGGTACACACGAGAGATGAACGGACTCTGAGAGAGGAAGGGACACCCATGGAAATATCGGACGAAACGACGGTTAGTGAATTACAAGCGATGCTCGATGCGCGATGTGTCGATAGCGTTGAGATCCACATGTACGCCAACAAGCGTCTGGTACGCCCCCGGTTTTTCCACGCTCGGGCACACACCTCCGCCTCGCGCGGACCCAGCGGTCCATTCGTCACGGAATCCGTGCATGGCTCTTCGCTGAGTGAAACGATCTCGAACCTCTGCACCGCGCTCGACCGCGCCTTCGTGGAGAACATCGTCGTGAGCGATTCCACCGGAAGACCCCGCGGCGTCTACTCACCCACCGTCGAGGGGCGCCAGTGGGCCCGCGAGATGGCTCGCTACATCGGCGAGACCGCCACGATCGCCGAACCCGCGCAGCGAACTCCGCAGTGACGACTCACCTAAAAAAAAACTTGACGCATGCGACGGGTCTGCTAGTCTGTAGGTATGGACAAACCGACCGGCCTCGATTCAGTCCGCCTTCTTGCGGCTTTTCAGGTTCTCTCGCTCCCGAGCGGTACCCTCGGTGTGCCGCATGTGCGTGCTCGCGAGGTCGTCACTGAGCTGACGGGCAGCACCCCCAAGCGAGGGTCGTTGTTTTCGCCGGGGGCGAGTCTCGAAGAGTACCTGGCGATCCATCAACCGGCAGGGGGCTGAGTATGGCAACCACGCACCTGAACGGCGACCTCGCCGAGTACACAGGGGAGACGATCACGAAGTACGGCGGCACCTTTTTTGAGGTGCGGATGATCGAAGGGCGCTTTCGCGGGCAGCTGAAATGTGTAGCATTGCCGCCGGGCGAGGAAGAGCGCGCGGTCTTTTACGCGGCGAAGGTTGAGGAGCACTTGCAGAGGTCGCTCCGCATCCGGAAGTAGCGCGCAGCGAAAGGCGAGCCAATGCTGGGTAAATGCGACATGTGCAAGGTGGTTTATCGCTGGTCGGGCGTGCCGGCTCTGAGCGATGCGTGGTGCCTCTCGCATCCTCGTACCAAGCTCGCGCGGACGTGCAAGGGCGAGCAGCGCGTCGTCGACAAGACACCCGCTCGGTCCGGTCCGACGGGGCTCGCTGTGAGGTTCGCACGGTGAAAATTCCTTACCGTCTGATTCAAGAGCAGAAGGATATGGCGGATGCGGAGTACGCGACGATGAATAGAAGGCGCCGGTGACCCCGTTCGATAGAATTTCGAAGGGGATGCAGATTTTGTCCGCCTACCGGGGTGTTTCGGCTTCGGCGGGGTGCGATGTGAT
>Ga0163152_10003401_pt1 | contig 20757 bp, 15 predicted proteins | sample OliLakLV19MP8IB2_FD_148635 | JGI IMG/M metagenome (GOLD analysis project Ga0163152, IMG submission 148635) | Freshwater microbial mat bacterial communities from Lake Vanda, McMurdo Dry Valleys, Antarctica - Oligotrophic Lake LV.19.MP8.IB-2 | ecosystem: Environmental > Aquatic > Freshwater >...
GTTTTTTGACCGGGTTTGCGCTCAGCCGGTACGGTTGATTTTTATCCAGAAGGCAGGCTTTTGCCCGTTGTCCGTTGAAGAACTCGAAAAAAAACCCGCCGGTGAGGCGGGTGGTTCTGCAGGGGTGGTGGGAGGGATGTGATTCGAACACATGAAGTCGTAAGACAGCAGATTTACAGTCTGCCCCGGTTGGCCACTTCGGTACCCTCCCACGGGATGCCCTTGCGAGGCCTCCTTCCTAACCGCGGTGGAGAAGTTTTGTCAAGGAGGCAATGACTCCTCCATTCAGAGCCAGAACTCCTCACTGGTCGCAAATATCTTGGCAAGCGTGCGTGCGACGTCCGGCGAGATGCGGGCATGTCCGCGGGCCAGAGCAAGTGCTTCGCTTTGAGTGAAGCCGGCGGCCTTTGCGAGTTCGCGCGTGGTCCATCCGCGATTTTCGAGTTCGTGGGCGAGAACTGTTTTGCGCCCGTGGGGATTTTCAGGACGTTTTGTAGCGCCTCGGCCAAGCGAGCCCGGGCCATCGGCAGCATCGTCAAACGCATCACTGCGACGTCCATCGAAGCTGAAACCCGGAGGCAGGCGCCCATTCAACTCACGCATGGCCAGCCGCACCAGCGCGTCCTCGCTCAGGAACGTGTCGGGGTTGAGAAGGGAAGCCTCGCCCGACTGCACGGGCTGCGACACGCCATCACGCCGGTGCCGCAGATTGCCATTCAGGTCGCGTTCGCCTTCGGGACGTGACGGCTTTTTTTCCGAACCCATTTTCTGCTCCTCCCGCCTTGTGCGCCAATCTTGCTCCGATTTCAAAAGATGCATCGGAGGGGTGGGCCACGCAAGGCAACTGGGCAAACTCTGCCCGACCCATCGACACCCCGCCACCGATAAGCCCCGTGCCGTCCATCACCAAGCGCCCGGAGCTTCACGATGAAAAACACTTCGCATTTTCGACCGAAACCAATCGTATCTCTTGCTGTTCTTGCGCTCGCCTGCAGCGGCTGCAATCTCCTCGAAAAAAAGAAATCCGCGAGCGAAGGAAAGTCGACCGCCGCCCCTTGGACAATGGGCTTCCTGCGCATTGTCGACCTTGCGCCAGGCTCGAAGCTCGAAGATGACACACCTGAAGATCTCGAAAGATCCCTTTCAGGCAACAGCTCTTTTTACAACTCGATGCCCAGCTCCGAGTCATCGTCGAGACCCGAGGCCAAAGAATCGGCCGCCGACAAGGCTTTTGGCGAGTGCCTCGCGAAGCTCGACCCGACCTCGAAGGTAAAGGTGGTGGGCGATGTGCTTGAACTCCGAGGCGAGTTCGACACTGCTGCCTGCTACAACAAACACCACGGAGACAGAGGATCGCGCTACATCGCTTCGCGCACAAAGTTTTACACGCGACTCTCCTGCGAGGGTGGGCACCTGCAGAAGTTCGATGGCAAGTCCTTTGAAGATCTCAACGCAATGTCTGCCACCGATAATCCGTGTGAAAAGACTGCGCATTCCACGCTCTTTTCGAACTACGAAACGGAGGAGGAGTATGAAACGGAGATAGCCACTCCGCCATCTCGGGCCTTTGAGGCCGAACCGGATAGTCACAAGGCTGAGCCATCCAGCGTCGCAGCGCCATCGGGTGACATTCCGGCAAACGCCGAGGCAACGGAATCCTCCTCTCAGCCTGAGTCAGCGGTGGCTCCGTCCTCCTCAGCTGAGGACCCGATCTCACTCACGGAAACCGCCTCGATGCCAAAGCAGAAGTCGGTTCAACGCGTGCGCTATCTCAGTTACCAGGGGACCAGTGACGGCCTGCCCTGCGAAAGCACGGGAACGGGCCCCATCACGTTCTCTCCGTGTTTGTCGGTTTCGCGCTACATCACCCTCAAGGACACCCTGAACGGCAAAGATCAGGGCGGGCGCACGGAGTCGTACGACCGCGTGGAGCATGCGGGGGTTATTGCGGCAAGTGAAAAGGCACCGTGGTACGCATCGGGCAGCGTTAATTTTCAGATCAACAAGTGGAAGGGAACGGTAACGTACCAAAAGAGCGGTGAGCCAAAATACAGTGCCACCAACGGTGCAAAAAAAGCGAGCGGAACGATCCCGCTCTTCGATCCGAAACCTCGCGAAGTGCCAAAGCGGGCGGCCCGCGAGTCGGATTTCTCGGAGGCACCAACCGATGCGGATCATAGCGTGTCGAGAGACGAGGTCCCTGAGTCGGTTGCTCAAGGTTACCCGGATCGAGGCATGTCAGAGACCGACGCCAGGGCTACGCCTGCGATCGCGGCCACGCGCGCTGCGCCTGCCACCGCGGCTACGGCCTCTGGTTCGTTGGACGCCCCTCCGCCATCGATGCCTTCTGCTCCCGCGCCGAGTCCTATCAACGTGTCGAGCACCCCGAGGCCCCCGCTACCAGTGACACCTCCGCCAGCTCCGATCAACCTCGCCGACACGGCCAGTGGCTCCAATGCGGGACAGGACTCTGTCACGCAAAAACACGCGGGGCAGGAAGCCATCCGCGCGCGTGTGCAGCGTGCGCTGCTCTCAAAAATGGGGTTCGCCGGAAAGTGAATCAGCCCTCGCCGCCGCCGCCGGAGATTTCGCGGCGCTGGGTCGTGGCGCGCATGTACTCACGGTTGAGCCGTGCGATGTGCTCCTGCTGAATTCCCTTGGGGCACGCGCCCGTGCAGCTGCCCATGTTGGTGCAGCTGCCGAAATCCTCTTCATCCATCTGCCAGATCATCTTGGCCACGCGATCGTCGCGCTCCGCCTGACCCTGCGGGAGCAGGGCGAGCTGCGACACTCGTGAGGCCGTGAACAGCATGGCCGAGCCGTTGCGGCATGCGGCCACGCATGCGCCGCATCCGATGCATGCTGCCGCGTCCATGGCGAGCTCGGCTATTTTCTTGGAAATCGGGATGGTGTTTCCGTCGGGCGCGTTGCCCGTGGCCACCGAAACATAGCCTCCGGCAGCGATGATACGGTCGAGGGCCTGACGGTTCGTGGCCAGATCTTTTACGATGGGGAAGGCCTTGGCGCGGAAGGGTTCCACCACCAGAGTGTCACCGTCTTTGAAGCGGCGCATGTGCAGCTGGCACACGGCCGTGCCAGAGTCGGGACCGTGCGGTGCGCCGTCGATGGTCATCGCGCACGAGCCACAGATGCCTTCGCGGCAGTCGTGGTCGAACGCGATGGGGTCTTCGCCTTTTTTGATGATGTCCTGGTTGAGCACGTCGAACATCTCGAGGAACGACATGTCGGGGCTCACGTCCTTCACGACGTAGTCAACGAGGCCGCCTTTGACGCCCGGGCCCTTCTGGCGCCAGACCTTCAGGTTCACGGTGAACGATTTTTGCGAGTGGCCAGACATGGGAGGTTTCCCCTCGTGCGTCAGTAAAAGTTCCAAAGGAAAGTCCACAAAGGACTCATTTGTACGAACGGGTCGCCAGATGCACGTTCTCGAACTCCAGCGGCTCCGTGTGGCGCACGCTTGGCGCGCCCGCCTTGTGCTCCCACACGGCGACGTGGCAGAAGTTCGCGTCGTCGCGCAGGGCCTCTTGATCGGCTGTCTGGTACTCCGACCGGAAGTGCCCTCCTGCCGACTCGCGACGTTCGAGCGCGTCACGGCACATGAGTTCCGCGAGTTCGATGAAGTCGCCCACGCGGCCCGCCTTTTCCAGCTCCTGGTTCAACTCCGCACCCTCGCCGGGCACGCGCAACTGGCTCCAGAATTCGTCGCGCACCTTGGGGATCTCCTGCAGCGCTTGCGTGAGGCTCGCCTCGTTGCGCTCCATGCCGCAGCCTTCCCACATGATGTTGCCGAGCTTGCGGTGGAAGTCGTCGACGGTCTTGTTTCCTTTGATCGAAAGCAGGCGCTGTGTCTTCTTCAGGGCGTCGTCGGTGGCCGCACGGAAAGCCTCGTGGTTCACGTCGACCTTGTCGATCTTCGTGCCGCCAAAGTAACTTGCGACCGTGGTGGGGATGACGAAGAAGCCGTCCGCAAGGCCCTGCATGAGCGCTGAAGCGCCCAGTCGGTTTGCCCCGTGGTCCGAGAAGTTTGCCTCGCCCAGCACGTGGAGGCCCGGAATCGTCGACATCAAATTGTAGTCAACCCACAGCCCGCCCATGGTGTAGTGCACCGCGGGATAGATGCGCATGGGCTGCTTGTACGGATCCTCGCCGGTGATTTTGTCGTACATCTGGAACAGGTTGCCGTACTTCATCGCGATGTTTTCTTTGCCGTCGCGCGAGATGGCGTCCGCAAAATCGAGGTACACGGAACGGCCTGTTTCGCCGACGCCGCGCCCGTCGTCGCACTGGAACTTCGCGGCGCGCGAGGCGATGTCGCGCGGGGCGAGGTTGCCAAACGATGGGTAGAGGCGCTCGAGGTAGTAGTCACGCTCTTCCATGGGAATCTGGGCCGGCGCGCGTTTGTCACCTTTGGCCTTGGGAACCCACACGCGGCCGTCGTTGCGCAGCGACTCCGACATCAGCGTGAGCTTGCTCTGGTGATCGCCTGAAACCGGGATGCACGTAGGGTGAATCTGCGTGAAACACGGGTTCGCGAAACCGGCGCCCTTGACGTGCGCGCGCCACGCGGCAGTGACGTTGCAGTTCTTGGCGTTGGTGGACAGGTAAAACACGTTGCCGTACCCGCCCGTGCACATCACCACTGCGTCGGCAGCGTAGGATTCGATGGCGCCCGTCTCAAGGTTGCGAGCGATGACGCCGCGCGCTTTGCCGTCCACCAGAACGAGTTCGAGCATCTCACGACGGGCTTTGAGTTTTACCTTGCCCGCTTCCACCTGACGCATCATCGATGAATAGGCACCGATGAGGAGCTGCTGGCCCGTCTGTCCTCGCGCATAAAACGTACGCGAAACCTGCGCGCCGCCGAAGGATCGGTTCGCCAGTGTGCCACCGTACTCGCGCGCGAACGGCACGCCGAGCGCCACGCAGTGGTCGATGATCTTCACGCTGTTTTCCGCGAGGCGGTGAACGTTGCCCTCGCGCGCTCGAAAGTCGCCGCCTTTGATGGTGTCGTAGAACAGGCGGTGGATGCTGTCGCCATCGGCCTGGTAGTTTTTGGCCGCGTTGATGCCGCCCTGAGCGGCGATGGAGTGCGCACGGCGGGGTGAGTCGTGGATGCACAGCGTTGTCACGTTGTAGCCGAGTTCCGCGAGCGCCGCCGAGGCGCCCGAGCCCGCGAGGCCCGTACCCACCACGAGAACGTTGAACTTGCGGCGGTTGGCCGGGTTCACGAGCTTGGATTCGAACTGGTGCTTGGTCCACTTCTCGCCGATGGGGCCGGAAGGAATCTTCGAGTCGAGCTTCATTTCGGTGTTACCTCAGCTTCAGGCCAGGAAGAAGACGTAAAGGGGCTGCACGATGAATCCGGCCGCCACGACAATGCCGTAGATCCAGCCACCGTACTTTATGGCCTTGTTGTAGCGTGGGTGGTTGATGCCCAGTGTCTGGAAGCTCGACGAAAAACCGTGGAACAGGTGCATACCGACGAGCACCATACACACAACGTACCACGCGACGTACGCAGGAGACTTGAACACCTCGACGACCAGTCGGTGCAGGTCGCGCATCTGCACACCGCCGTACACCGCGGTGTAGTGCGACCCGTATTTGAATGTGATGAGGTGGAGGATGAGGAACACGAGCGTGATGGAGCCCGTGTAAATCATGGTCTTCGACGAAAGCGAGGCGCCCTTCGCACGGATCGGTGTCACCGCGTATTGCACCGGTTTCGCCTTTTGGTTGTGCAACCAAAGGGCAAGGCCGTTCCAGACATGAAGAACCAGCATTGTCACCAGTCCCGCCTCCGCAACATACAGAAACGGGTTCGTGATGAGCGCATGGGCGTAGCGGTTGTACGCTTCGGCCCCGATAAGGATAAGCAGGTTGCCAGCCATGTGCGAGAGCACGAAAAGACTCCAGGCCAGACCCGAGACGGCCATGAGGTACTTGCGCCCCACGGAACTCGTCAAATAGCGAAGCGTACCGGTAGCAGCAGTCATGCCCACGACTCCCTCGTGTGAATCCGTCTGGTTCACTCTAACGTCAATGTGTTGCCTACGCCGAAGGGTGTTAAACACATATTGACGTCATCTCAAAGTAAGCCACCTGCTTCGCTCCCGAATACTTGCTTTGTAGGTCGGACGATTGATCTGGATCTAGTCTGGGCCTCGCTCGCCTCAATGGGTTCGCCAGTGCCTTTGATGTCATTGTGCAAGAACTTGATGCAGAGTGACCGGCCGCACGCCGACAATCGGTTGTCTCACATGCGGGCAAGCCTACGATCCCCTCAGTGATGACCCGGAGGTGGTTGGCATGTTCACGACAGGTCCCATAGGTCTCCTGCTCTCGAGTCTCGGCGCGGCTGAATGGAAGCGTCTGCTTGCGTTCGTCTCACCCGCGTTTTTCCGTGTGATGCCCATGAGCGAACTCACCGGTGCCGTGCGCAAAGGCATGAGGGAATCACGCGATCGTCCCAGCACGGCCATGCGCCGCGGAGCGTTTCCATTCGAAGTGCGCGCGCCGTCGTCCGGCGATGCGGCGTTGTATTTTTATTTCCGGCAGATCCTCTCTGGTCCCGACTGCCTGCTGGACCTCTCGGATGCCGCGTTTCAGTTCAACGAGGGGACCGGCGCGTGGCGTTGGATGCCCGAACCGCTGCGTTTCGTTTTTTCCGACTCCTTTCAGAAAAACATGGCGAAGGTGTACTGCGGCTTCTACGAGGAAGATGCGCAGGCCTTCTCGGAAGGGCTCTCCGGGCTGGGCCTCACAGGATGTGAGGATGTTTTTCGCCAACACTTCGGAGAAGGCGATCAGACAGCGGTGGTGTTCTCGATTCCGCGTTTCGTTTCATCGTTCGAAGAGATTTTCAGAGAATGCAGAAAACGTGGCCTCACGCTCGGCGGCGATTTTGTGGCACTCGGGGTGATGCTCGGGCTTGTTTACGAACACCTCGAAAAAGCTGGGGGTGAATCGCGACGCTGGGACGTGCACGCAGCGTACCTGAAGGCGCGGCGCAAACCGACGGTGCCGGCAGGTTCTCTGCTGTCGCAGGGAAATAGGCACGGTCAAGCGCGCGGGGCCTCGTCGACACGATGAAGATTGTCATAGCCGGTGCAAGCGGATTCGTTGGACAAGCCCTTTTGGATTCTCTCGCGCGTGTTCCCACAGTCCGGGTGCGCGGGCTCACGCGTTCTGCACGCGCCACTCCCTGGAAAGACTTTGATGGCTGGGAAGGCCCTCTGCAGTGGGCACGCTGCGATCTGTTCTCACTCGTGCAGGCGGAGCATGTGCTTGCCGGTGCCCGCGTGGCCGTTTACCTGGTGCACTCCATGGAGCCATCTTCGCGCCTCGTGCAGGGCAGTTTTTCGGACATCGATCTCCTGCTTGCCGACAATTTCGCGCGTGCGGCGCGCAAGGCCGGAGTGGAGCGGATCGTTTATCTTGGTGGCATTTTCCCCGATGGTGAGGCGCGTCTCTCGAAGCACCTCAAAAGCCGTCATGAAGTGGAAGAAGCCCTGGCCGGACATGGCGTCCCGGTGCGCGTCCTACGGGCTGGCGTGGTGCTCGGCGAAAATGGGTCTTCATCGGAGATCATGTTCCGTCTGGTGGAACGGCTGCCGATAATTTTTTGCCCGCCGTGGACGCGCCGCTGCTCCTCCCCCATTGCACTTTCCGATGCCGTGCGTGTCCTCGATGCACTCATCCTCAACGAGGATCTTCCGGGCCCCGCGCGCACCACCTTTGAGTCCGCGGGTCAGGTGACGCGAGCAGCGCCGCACGCGACACTCGACGTGTACGATGCGGCAGGCGCCGACGTGGCCCGTTACCTTGACTTGTTGCGCGAATCGGCGCGCCTGCTTGGCAAAAAAAGACTCTTTCTTCCACTGCCATTTTTCCCGCCCAAGCTCTCGGCATTCTGGGTGGCCATGATCACGGGCTTCAGCCGTGCGCTCGTGACGCCGCTGGTGGACAGTCTGCGTTTCCATTTGATTCCCGATGCCAATCGACGTTTGCCAAGAGCGCCAATGCCTGAGCCGATGGGATGGCGCGAAACACTCGCGCGCGTGCTGGCCGAGCGGATGGCAAGACAGTCGAACACCCACGCGAAGGTGCGCCTAGGCGTGGCGCCGAGTGCCACAAGGGACGCACGCGTCAGCAACGTCATTTCCATTCAGCGCTTGCCCTGTCCACCAGGATGGAATGCGGTGGACGTGGCAGCCGAATACGCCGCGTGGCTGCCGGTCTTCTTCCGACCGCTTCTGCGCGTTGCGAACGCCGAGGGACGCGTGTCGTTCTACTTGTGGCCGTTGCGCACGCCTCTTCTCGTGCTGGAACTCTCGAGCACAAGAAGCGATGAGACGCGCATGCTCTATTACATCCGTGGTGGTGCGCTCGCGGTCCTGCGGGAAGGGAACAGAGGTCGCCTCGAATTTCGGATGGTGAAGAACGGCACGCAGGTGCTCGCCACCGTGCTCGATTTTGAGCCGTCGTTGCCGTGGCCCGTCTACCGCCTTTCACAGGCCATCGCGCACCTCGTCGTGATGACGTTTTTTGGATGGCACCTCGCTTCGTGCAAGCGTATCCCGTAGAGATGCTTCCCTCCGAGAGGCGTTGGGTTAGACTCGCCCCCGCCATGCCCTTGCGAGGAGGAACATTTTCATGAATCCAGACGACTCAACCTTACGCTCACGCCGAGAATTCCTGGCAGAATCGGCCCTGATAGGCACTGGTCTGGTGGTGGGGTTCCACCTTTCGGACGGAGGCGGTCGTACGGCACTCGGCGCCGAAAGGGCCCCATTTGGTTTTGGCCTGGGACCGGGCTCATCGCAATTTCGGGCGGGTCGAGTCTCGCAGACAAGTGGCAAGACGTTTTCTGACGCTTCGGCGAACGCCTTCACTCCGAATGCATGGATTCGGATCACCGAAGACAACGCCGTCATCTTCGCACTCGATCGTGTGGAAATGGGTCAAGGCACTCTCACTTCGCATGCCATGATGGTGGCGGAAGAACTCGAGGTCGATCCCACCAAGGTGGAGGTGGTGTTCGCGAGCGCGGGCGCGCCCTACAACAACGCCTCTTACGGAATGCAGATCACCGGTGGAAGCACGAGCGTCGCCACGTCTTGGATGGTTTTGCGCCGCGCCGCTGCCACCGCGCGGGAGCGGCTGCGCTCGGCGGCGGCAAGCAGATTCGGAGTGCCGGTGTGGGAGGTGTTGGCGGCCGATGGAACGCTCACACACGTGAGAACAGGGCGTGTGTTGCGTTACGGTGAGGTGGCTTCACTGGCAGCCACTGTGCGCGAGCCCCACGTGGAACTCAAGCAGCCCGAAGCCTTCAAGGTTCTCGGCAAGCCGTTTCCGCGCTTTGACAACACGGTCAAAACCACGGGCGCCGCGGTTTTCGGAATCGATGTCAAAGTTCCAGGAATGCTGTCGGCTTTTGTCGTGCACGCGCCCACGCTTGGCGGAAGTCCCATCTCGATGAACGAAGACGAGGTGAGGCGGCAACCCGGCGTCCAGCACGTCGTGATGCTCGCTAACGCCGTGGCCATTGTCGCGACCTATTGGCACCAGGCGAAGAAGGCCGCCGACGCGCTGCGCGTTGAATGGGACGCCGGGCCGCTTGCCAACCTGGACTCTGACGCGCTGGTGGCGGGCTACGTCAATATCGCGCGCACAAGAACGGGCAAAAAAGTCCGTGCGGAAGGGGACTGGCAGAGGGGCCTCAGCAAAGCGAAAGACGTGCTGGAGGCGGTGTACACCGCACCTTATCTTTCGCACCTCACCATGGAACCGCAAAATTGCACCGCACATGTTCAAAATGGCCGCATCGACATCTGGGTGCCCACGCAGCAGCCGCAGGCCACGCGTGAAACAGCGGCCCGGATCACCGGAATTCCACATGAACATATTTATGTTCATCAAACGTATCTCGGCGGTGGTTTTGGTCGCCGCTTTGGCCAGGACTTTGTGGAGGAGGCCGTCCGTATTTCACGGGCCGTGGGCGCACCGGTCAAGGTCCTGTGGAGCCGCGAGGAAGATACACGCAATGACCCGTACCGCCCGGCGAGCGCGACTTATCTGAAGGCCGGCCTCGACTCGAACGGCAACGTCACAGGCTTTTTCGCGCGTGTGGTGGGCCAGTCCATCCTCTCGCAGATGGTGAAGGACTTCGTGCCGAACGTCCTGCCCAAATGGGTGCCGTTTGCCGTAAAGACGGCGGGCTCGGACGTGGCGCGTGCGCTGTTCGAAAAAATCCTGGTGGACGAACAGTCCGTGGAAGGCTTGAGCACGTTTCGCTATGCGTTTCCCCATGCACGCGTGGAGTACGTGCATCAGGAGCCAGGCGTGCCCGTGGGTTTCTGGCGATCAGTGGGAAATTCGCAGAACGTGTTTATGCTGGAATGCTTTGTGGATGAACTCGCTCATGCGGCGGGCAAGGATCCCTATCTGTTTCGGCGCGATCTTTTGTCGAACCATCCGCGTCTGCAGGCGGTCCTTACGCTTGCCGCTGAAAAAGCCGAGTGGACAAAGCCGATGCCACCCGGGCGTTTTCGGGGCATCGCGGCAGCCGAGTGCTTCAAGAGTTTCATAGCGGAAGTCGTGGAGTGTTCCGTGGTGGCGGGAAAGATAGTCGTGCACCGCGTGGTGGCGGCCGTCGATTGCGGCTTCGTGGTGAACCCTGACGTGGTGAATGCCCAGGTGCAGGGAGCCATCATCTTTGCGCTCTCTGCGGCGCTCAAAGGCGGCATCACCGTGAAGGGTGGACGTGTGCAACAAAGCAACTTCCACGATCAGGAGGTGGTGCGTATTTCGGACTGTCCACTCATCGAGGTCCACGTGATGCCAAGCGGTGAGGAGCCCACCGGCATCGGTGAACCAGGAGTTCCGCCACTGGCACCTGCACTCGCCAATGCGCTCTTCCAGGCCACTGGTCAGCGCTTGCGCAAATTGCCCCTGACGCTGCCTTCAATGCCTCAATGAGCGCCGAGTGGAAAGAGATGCGCGCGCTTGTCGAAGTGGAACGGGCCGCGGGCCGTGCGTGCGTCGTAGCGACGCTCGTGCGCACCGAAGGCTCGACGTACCGGAAGGCAGGAGCACGAGCCGTGTTCACGCTGGGCGGAGCGCATGCGGGACTTCTATCCGGCGGTTGTCTCGAAGACGATCTTGCCCTGCGCGCGCAGAGTCTGTTCGCAGGCGGCGGGGACGATCTGGTGGTGTACGATCTGCGATCGCCAGACGAAATCGTTTTCGGCCTCGGACTCGGATGCGAAGGTCGCATGGAGATCAGCCTGTCCTTGCTGAGGTCAGACGAACCTTCCCCGTTCGACAACCCTCCGCCATTTTGCTGGGACGTTGCGGTGGTCGGTGCGAATGCCGATGCACTTCCGGTGGTGGCACTTTTTTTGTCGCTCGGATGGAACACGCGTTTGCTTGATCGGCGCGAGGGCGTCCTCGAGCTGTTCCCTTCGCTCGGTGGGCTCGTGAAACGCGTGCTCGTGGAGGAAACCCTCGCGGAGTGCGCGGGTGGCTGCGACGCTATCCTGCTGATGAACCACCATTTTGAAACCGACTCGGCCTGCCTTGCAACGATTGCCCATTGTCCTCACCGCAGTGAGCGCCTGCGTTACCTTGGGCTTCTCGGTCCTGCGCGCCGCCGCGAAAAGATCTTTGAACGCGTGCCCGAAGCGCGTGCGCTCTTTCCGAATATCCTCCACGCGCCCGCAGGGCTCGATCTCGGCGGGGACTCGCCCGACATTATCGCACTCAGCATTGCCGCCGAAATCCAGCAGGTCCTTGCGGGCCGTTCAGCGGGTGCGCTCTCGCAAAAACAAGGAAACATCCATGACTGACGCCATCGACGTGGCGGGAGTCCTCCTCGCGGCAGGCGGCGCATCTCGATTCGGACGTCAGAAGCTCGCGGAGCCTTTCGAGGGGGTTCCTCTCATGTGGCATGCCCTGGATGCCCTCGCGCGCGCTCCTGTGACATCACGGCATGTTGTCGTGGGCTCGGATGCCGAATCGGTGCGGGAAGTCATTGACAGATGGTGCGAGCGGGAGGGCCGCGCTTCTGATTTTCTGCAGGTGCATCACAACGCGCTCTGGCAGGACGGGCTGTGCACGTCTCTGCACGTGGCGGTCCGTATTGACGCGCCGTGGTGGCTCGTCCTTTTGGGGGATCAACCCTATGTGGGTGAAGATCATCTCCACGCGCTTGTGACCGCGCTGGGCGGCGATTTGAAAATGAAAGTGGACGCCGTGGCGTCATGCTATGAGGGTCGTCCGGGTGTTCCTGCCCTTCTTTCGGCCTCGTTGCGCACGCGGATCCTGTCGCTGCAAGGTGACACGGGTGCGCGCGACATCCTGCGCGAACTCCTGAGCGCCGGACGGTTGAATCTTGTTCCCTTTGCGGAGGAAAAGCTGCGGATCGACATCGACACGCCGGAGGAACTCACGCGGGCGGAAACGATCACCAGACGCGGACGCGCGCCGCTTCGGGCAAGGTCATCGGATCGCCGGACTTGCAGGCGAACGCCTCTTCAAAGCCCTTCAGGTGCTTGACGATTTCGTTGGTGCGCGCCTCACCGAGTGGGTGCGGATCGTTTTTCTTGAGGTAGGTGTCAAATCCAGGCTTGAAGGCCTGGCACCAGTTGCGCCCCCACTGCAGGAAAAACGCCTGTTTCTTTTCTCGCGTGCCTTCGCCCTTGGGAAATACGGCGTCGTAAGCGGTGGTGAGGCCCACCAGGTCGCCGATGGTTTCGCCGAGCACAAGTCCGCCCTCATGCTTCGCATCCGTCATCTGTTTCGAAATGGCGGCCTGCAGTTTCAAAAAGTGCTTTTTTTCCTCCGCGCCGAACCAGTTGTGCAACCGTCCGTCCGCGTCAAAAGCTGCGCCCTGATCGTCCACGGCATGCCCGAGTTCGTGACCGATGACGGCGCCGATGCCTCCGAAATTCTGTTCATCGGAGGCGTCCGGGCTGTAGAAAGGCGCTTGCAGGATAGCCGCGGGTAGGACGAATTTGTTGGAGAGCGACGAGTACATCGCGTTCACGGTGAGCGGGCCGAATTCCCATTCGTCCTTGTTCGCAGGACGCCCGAGCTTGGCCAAAGCCTTCGCGATCTGCGCGCGCTGCCGGCTGAACGAATTTGCCACGGGTGTGGCACGGTCGATGGCGTGTTCGGGCAGGAATCCCCACTCACGATCGTTGGTAGGAGCAACAAGAAAGAGTTTCGCCAGGCGGATTTTCCGAACCGCTTCGGCCTTCGTCTTTGCACCGAGCCAGGGGGCCGACTGGATGGAGGAAAGCAGCGATGCGCGAACGCGTTCCCCGAGCGCCACGACTTTCTCGCGCGGAAAATTCGGGAACACGGACGGAAGAAGTGTGGCGTCGAGTTCCTTGACGTACGCGCCCTGGATGGTTTGCGCGCAGCGATCGGGAAGCGGGGCCTCCGCCGTGGGCATGCTGAAGTGCTTGGCACGGAACGCCCGGCGCGCGGTGTCAAACTTGGGCGACGACTCCTTGGCAAGATCAAACAGCGCCTCGGCAAAAAACTTGTCCTTCAACGTCGCAAGCGGTGTGTGCGCGACGGCTTGCTCTGTGGAGGACAACGACTTCGGGCCATACACGCGAAGTTTCACGTTCGCGGGAATGCGCGCGAGCATCGGTTTCCAGTCGTATGCTGGATATCGGCTTTGCAGCTCCTTGCGAGAGACATAGATTTTTTCCTGAAGGAGCGCGCGTTGCTCGACCTTCGAATATTCCTTTTTCGCCTCAGCACGCTCAAAGGACACAAGAGCGCCAGCGCGTTTCCTGGCCACGGCTGTGTCTGTGATTTTGCCATCGGAGGCGCCTATTTCCGCAAAGAACAGGGCCATCAGATCTTCGTAGTCGGCAATGAGTTTGTCGTCATCGTAGTACGACTTGTCGGGAAGCGAGATGAGACCGCCCGAGACTATCCAGTCAAGGGTGTTCGCGTCGTCCGCATTGGGCAACGGCGATCCCCCAATAAAACTGGGACCGACGTCGAGCAGATTGCTCCCAAGCGCAGAGGCGAGTTGTTTGTTCGTCGAGATGCCCTTGAGCTGCGTCTGGATCTTCGCGGCATATTCGCGTTCCTCGCGAGCCTTCGCCGACACGTCGAGGCAAGCGGCATAGGAATCGGCCAGCCGTTTTTCGCGGATCGATGCGAATGTGGCGCGTGTGGCGAGCGAGGCGAAGTAGGCCTGCTTTTTACGGCGAATGCGTTCCTGCGCGTCGGAGAACGAAGGGGCCCAGCGCGACTGGTCGATAGGCACGACGATGTTTTCCAGCTCTTTTGAGCACGCGTACTGGTAGAAATCGTTGCACGGAGCGACCGCGGGATTCACTGCGTACTCGCGCTTGTCCGGAATCACGAGATCTCGCGTGAGCGGAGCGGGCTTGCCCGCAGCTGGCATGGATGCAGCTGGAGAGGGCGCAACTGACGAGGATGCCACTGGCGTGGATGCCACTGGCGTGGATGCCACTGGAGCCGCGGCGGACTCAGGCGCTGCGGTTGTTTCCGGCGCGGAGGATTTGCAAGCCGCGGCAAAAACACCAAGAGCCGCCAGCACGGGGACGAGGCGTGTCATTCATTCACCTTTGCGCCGATTTTCTTCATGATGTGCATAAGCTTCGCTTCCATGTCGGTGCGAAACGGCTTGTGCGCGAAGGCGACTTTCTCGTTCTTGAGCGTCGCCATGAATCCTGTTCCCGCCGGTGCCACGGAGTAGGTGATTTCCGTCGTTCCGAGCTTTGAAAAAACCACGACGATTTCGCTGGCGGTTGCGCGGAAACTCACGATTTTTCCGATCTCGCGGCCTTCGAGCGCGCCCTTCATCTTGTCAACGAAGTCCTGAGTGTTCATGCCTTCGGTCTGGATGCTCTTCATGCTCATGTGGGTGTCTTCCTTGTGGTTGGGTTTCCTTGATCTTCTATTTCGTGTCCTGGAGCTCGCGCACGAGATCCTCGAACTTTACTTCCTTTACGATGTCTATTTCGCCCGTGTCCTTGAGGCGTGCCAGCTGATCGGCCGGAGGGTTGCCCATGATGACGAGCGCGGAGATGCCATCCTCGCGCGCAAGCCGTGTGAGTGTTCCGTTGACGGCGGCCACGTTGGTTTCGCGTTCAAGGCGCAGCAGATTGTTTTCCAGGCCGATGGCACTTGGCACCTGCCGTGCCAGGAGATCTTCAAGCAGGCCATCGGCTTTGTCGAAGATGGTCGGCTCCTGCGCCATCATCATGTTCATGCGCGACACGCGTGCCCGTTCGAGTTCGTCGGCGGCGATGCCTTTGGCGACAAACGTTTTCCAGGTCTGGCGGGCGATGGCCACAGCCTCACCGACCTTTTCATTGGGGCTCTGAAATGCGAGGCGCCACAGAGCGACGTTGGTGTTCGGTTCCATGGCCTCACCATCGAACGACGCGGACGGGCTGTAGGAAAGTCCCGACTCCGCGCGCAGCGCCCTGGAAAACCTGTCGTTGCCGACCACGCCGCCAGACGAAGAAAAAATCTCGCGCAAGAGCGCAACCTGCGTGCGTTCGAGTTCATTGAGTCTGCCCACTCCCACTGCGTAGTGGCGCAGAATGACGTTGCACTGCGCCATGTCCGTCTTGCGGATGACAGTGGCGCGTACCTTTGCGCCGGGCGCCTCGACCTTTGGACGGTCGGGCATCCACGTGAACGCCTCAGGATCCTTGCGCGGCAGCCGGGTGCCGAGTGTGTGCACCTTCGCCTGTTGTTCGCTGGTGAAGGAGCCCGAAAGGAGCATCGTGAGGCCGGCGCGATTGATGAGGCGTTTTGACACCGCCATCACGTCTTCGTTCGTGATTGCCCGCGTGGTGCGTCGCGAGGAACGCCTGAGCTGCTGCGAGTAATAATGATCGGGTCCGAACACGAGTCGCGCGACTTCCTGTTCCATAAACCGCGCCTGTTTTGAACTGCTGCTGCCGTCGAGGAGCGCGCTGAAGGAATCCATCTGTTCCTGCTTCCACTGTTCCAGCGCGTCCCTGTCGAAACGCGGGCGCAGAAGCAGGTCTTCGAGGACTTCAAGCCCGATGTCGAAATCCTCGGAGAGCCCCGACACCGAGACGCGCAGGTAACCAAGGTTCGTGAGGCGTGTGTCGATCTGCACACCGTGTTCGAGCACATAGGTCTGGATCTGCTCGAAGCTGCGTTTTCCAGCGCCTCCGAGAAGAAGCAGGTCAATGGCCGCACCGAGCAGTGGACGTTTCTCGCGAGGAAGAGTGAATGAACCGATTTCGAAAACGGCGTCTATCCGGAACTTGCGCCCGGTCAACCCCTTGAGCGTGTACAGCGCACCGCCGCCCGGGATGGCCTGGCGCATGTAGTCGAGTGACGGCCAGCGGATGTCGCGCCATGGCAAGGCCACGGGCTTCGCCGCGGTCGCTGGGCGGTTCGAGACAAGAGCCGTGGGAGCCTCGACCTGCGCTTGCGCAATGGAAGGTGACGCGAAACACGACGCGAGGGAGATCGCGAGAAGAAAAGCGGCAGGCGTTTGCATGATCATTCCTCCTTCCAGCGGTCGCACGGCGTGGCGCCATCCTTGGGAAAGACACCGTAACGGTAAGCCTTGTCCTTCACGAATGTCTGTTTCACCCAGGCGCGGAACTTTTCGGTTTCGAGCGCCTCCACGAGCGGCTTCGCCTGCCGTGAAGCAAGAAAGTCACCATAGAAATATTCATTCCATTCGTGCAGCTGCACAAGGCTCGACATGCGCAGGGCTGTGTCGGCCTCCTCCACGGCAAGTTGTTTCTTTAGCGACGCGCGAAAGGCTGCGTCAATGGGCCGCTCAAGGGCCTCGTCGAGCGCCTTCCAGAAAAATTTCTCCGCTGCCGTCGAGGTTTGTTCGGGCGTCATGCGGAACGAAACGACGTAAGGTTGGAAGCGCTTCTGCCACGTGGTTTTGTACAGCGATCCGCTCATGGCTATCTTGCGCCGCGAGAGGCGGTAAGCCAGTGAACCTTCTTTGTGCGTCGCGAGGAGTTGGTTGAGTGCGAGTGTGTTGACCATGGCCTCATAGCTTGAGTCGTCGGAAGGAAACACGACGTTGGCGGTCTTTTGAAAGACGGACTCGCCGCAGAAGAATTCTTTTCCCGCGAGCCGCGTGGTGTAGTCCTTCGGAAAATCGACAGGGCTTTTTGCCGCCTTTCCCTGCCAGTTGCCGAGCCTCTCGAACACTTTGCGCACGACGGCCTCGGGGCGGAACGGGCCTCCCACCGACACCACGGTGTTGTCGGGCGTGTAAAAATCCGTGTAGAAAGCGCGGGCGTCAGCGATGCGCATCGAGACAATGTCAGCGCGCAGGCCGATGGTGAGCCATTCGTAGGGCGTGCCCTTTTCAATCGCACGGCGCAGGATCTCGCCCGCCCGCGCATTGGGGTCGTTGTCGTAACGCAGCGAGCGTTCCGAATTGACCGCGCCTTTTTCGGTGGAAAAGTAGGGATCCTGCAAGTCGAGATCGCGCAGTCTGTCGCGTTCGAGATCAAGCATCGTGTCAAGCGCGGGACCCGGGAACGTGGACTCGTAGGAGACGTAATCGGTGCTTGTGGACGCGTTGCCGTTTCCGCCCACACCCGCGAGCGTGCGATCGAAGTGGCCCTCCTCCTGCGATCGCGTCTTGCGAAACATCATGTGCTCAAAGAAATGCGCAAGCCCCGTTCGTCCCGGCACTTCACGGTTGCTGCCTGCGTCGAGCATCGTGCGCAGAGTGGCCACCGGGTTGCGGTCGTCAGGCACAACGATAAGGCGCAGGCCATTGGGAAAACGGTACTTGAACGCGACAGCCGACCCTTCACTCGACGCGCCCTGCGCCACAAGCACCACTCCTGCGGGCAGTGCCAGGTTGGTAGCGGCCAGGGCGCTCGGCGCGCCCAGAGAACCCAGCGCCTCGGCTGCCCCCAGGAGGAACACGAGAAACGCGGAACGCGACGAGGATGCCACTAGGTCTCCTTGCGGATGTACTTCTGCGCATAGGCGCGCACGCCGGCTTCCGCGAGAATGTGGAAGGTGCGCAGACGCCTTATCTTGTCGGGCGGGATCTGGTCGAGGCGTTGGAAGATGATAATTTTTCCGCTGCGCTTGATCAAACTGGCCACCGATTTCGGAGGAGGGTCGTTGGAAAGGAACAGAAGGCTCTTTTCTTCCGTGCCAAGTGCCGAGGCGAGCAGCAGGGCTTCGAGGGGCGTACGACACAGCGAGCGGATGTAGGGATCGTGCCATGGATCGAAAGCCACGGCACCAAGCGGCAGCACAGAGAATCCGCCGAACTCCGACTTTGCGACTCCAGGACCGATGACGCTGTCCTGAAACGGCGTGGCAAAGAACAGCAGGTGCGAGTTGTCGTGCCGTTCGGCGTGCCAGAACGCACGCCATGTATAGGAGTCGCCATCCTCGGGCGCAGCGAAGTTGAATACGATGGCACCTATGTCTGCCTTGGCGAGATTGACTTCCTCACGCACCATGACCTTGCCCGTGTGCCAGTTGCGGATCGTCTCACGAAGGTCGAGTCCGTCCTCGAGGCTCGTGGTGAGCTCGTGCGTGTGCGTTTCCAGGGCGCGGACCTTTTCGCTCGCCTGTTTTCGCAATCCGAAGCTGAACTCCTCCATGAACACGTCTTCATCGGGAAACGAGCAGGAGTACGGATGGTCTTCGTGCACCCACTTGCCGTCGGCGTACTTGCTCTCGTCCACGCCTTCCTGCGAGCCAGTGGGCGTAGGCGCCTCGCGCTTGAGTCCGCGCGGTCTGGATTTTGGTCTGTGGCGCCCAATCGTGTCGAATTTTTCGATGGAAAGCGTAGACACCTGCGGCGTGAAGGCGGCAAGCGGCAGGTGGATCTCCGGGAGTGCGCTGGCATGCGCGGCGGGACCGGTTGGAAAGTCGCGGCACTCTTTGAGCCACTCGTACGAGAGGTTGGAGTCGACGACGCTCTGAGCCGAGAGGAGCATGTCGAACTGGCTTGGAAACGTGCGCCCTTCCTCCACCGCAAGGCGGTACATGTAACGAAACACGGACGTGCGCTCGGAGGGTGTGACGTCCTGGCGGGTCCATTCGGCGTAGCGTTGGCATGAGGCATCGAAACTGGCCGACAGCGAGGAGCGGTAGGCGTCCAGTGGTGTTTGCGTCACGGGGCTTTGTTCGGAAGCGTCGGCAGCCTCTTCGGCAGACTGAAAAGAGGTTAGCAGCGCACGGCTCTGAAAGCCGTTGCAGGCCGCGTACTGTGCATGGTGCTCGAGTGTCGGACGTGCGAGCGCAAGTCCTGCTTCGCGTCCGCGGCGGCGGCGCTCGCCCAGGTGCACGAGGTTGCGTGCCATGTGGGAAGCGTCACCAGGCCCACCGGCGCAGAGCCGTTCGAGCGCAGCAGGCAGAGCGAGGAGCGTCAGTTCGTCGGCCACAACGAGTGTCTGGCAGGAAGTGTCTTCCGCAGTGAGCACGGCCACGGCCAATCCTTCCGCATCTTCCCGCACGCGTTCAGCAAGTTTCGGTGCGAACGGAAGACTCTGGCGGAACGCGGCGAGACGACCCTCGAGGAAGGGCAGGAGGCCGTAAGGTAACAACGATTCAGTCGGCAGGGAACCGTCCGCCACCATCACGTCGCCGCTTGCCCAGACAGAGATGTTGCCATCGACGCCGCCCGTGCAGTGGATGCGCAGCTTGGGATGGGCTTTGCGCAGCGCGCTTAACAGCAGACGGCGCGGATTGGAGGCTTCCATGAGCCAAACGTTGGCAAGAGCGTCATCGCCCACGGCTCCGACGAGCGAACCCATCGCCACGAATTCGCGCGGGGCAAGGACGATCCCGAGTGGAGACGCTGCGAGGAAGGTGTCGACGTGCGACTCGTACACTTCGGGCCAGTCCACCAGCACCTGCGTGAAGCCCATGGTTCGTGCATGAAGAGAGAGGTTGTGCGCGAGCAGAGCCGCACCGAGGCCGCGCTGGGGAAGGTATGCGAAACTCACGTGCTCGAACGTGCGTCCGCAATTCGGCTGCAGCCAGCCGCACGCGTATTCGATGCCCACATGCGGCGCGAACTCCCGAACGGAGTTTTGTTCGCCAGGTGGCGAAACTTTCCAGAACCACTCCGAGTGAGCCGCGTCGGTGGCGGAAGTCATGGACGTCATTTGTCGACGGGCCGGAGCACGCGCTTGAGGAAGCCCGCCTTTCCGCCGGGAACCGGATCCTCGGGAAGGAAGGTAAGCGCATCCAGACCGAGGATGACGCTCACCGCTTCACGCAATGCCTCCACCGCTGGCAGGGAGGCATCCTGCGTGCGGCGACGCGAAGCGTATTTTGCCACTTGGATGGCGTCGCGCACCGAGTAAGACTCGTTGCTGCCGTGTGCCACGGTGAGAAATCCCACGAGGCTCGAGAGCAGGTCGGCTTCCACATAAGGACACGCCTGCCGGATGATGGCGGCTTCACTCTGCGGATCGGCAAAATCGAGCTGGATTTGCGGCGAAAGCCGGCTCTCGATGTACTCGGGCAGATCGTAGACGCTCGAATCGTCATTCATCGTGGCCACAAACCGAAAATCCGGATGAGCGTGGATGCGTGTTCCGGCCACGATGGAATCAACGTAACGGCGGTGGTCGAGCAGTGGCGCAAGTGACGCCCAGCTCTTCTCGCTCATGCGGTTGCCTTCATCGAGCACGCACACGCCACCGCGGATCATGGCGCTCACAAGTGGGCTCGCCACATAAC
>Ga0163152_10003411_pt1 | contig 20691 bp, 15 predicted proteins | sample OliLakLV19MP8IB2_FD_148635 | JGI IMG/M metagenome (GOLD analysis project Ga0163152, IMG submission 148635) | Freshwater microbial mat bacterial communities from Lake Vanda, McMurdo Dry Valleys, Antarctica - Oligotrophic Lake LV.19.MP8.IB-2 | ecosystem: Environmental > Aquatic > Freshwater >...
GTGGTAGGAAAACCTGCGGGGATCCTTCAAGTTATCGCTTTCACCGCCGACGCCCTGGCAGGTTTTGATCTGGCCACGGGCAAAATTTTATGGCGAATCCCCCTAAAAACCAGCGCCAAACGCCATGCCAGCACCCCGCTTGTGATTGGAGACAGGATTGTGGTCACCTCCCATACTCTTGGATTATTATGTTACCAGCTTAAACCGGTTGGTCTGGACCTTGTCCCTTCCCTGCTCTGGGAGAATCGGGAACTTAAAATAAATCTTTCCACACCCGTGGAATTTCAAGGGCGTATTTTCAGTCACGGACCTCAAAAGAATTTCGTTTCGGCAGACTTGGCGACCGGCAAAACCATATGGAGCGCGCCGGGGGCGGGGGACCAACATTCCTCAGTGGCTTTGGTTGACGGGCAGGTTCTGGCGTTGACTGATGACGGCCGGCTGATTCAGATCAAGCCCGGAGCGGAGTACACAAAGCTCGGGGAATGGCAGGTATGCGGGAAAAACTGGAATTTTCCCGCCTTCGCGGGAGGTAAAATTTTTGTTCGTGACGGCAAAACGATTCAATGCCTCGAATCGAGGTGAAAGGAATGTCCGGAGTCGATCCTAGACAGCGAATTCGTGATGGATGATTTTGTGATGAAAAGAGATTTGATCGGATAGAAAAATGCTTTTGGAAAACCCTGCCGCTGTATATAGATTCTCCTCCGACACCTGTTATTAAATGTTGAATCTGGAGTCCATTACAACCAGCCATGGCACGGCTGCAGCCTCAATCGCACTTTTTAAAAGTCTCTCCAACGCGGAAAAACAGCATCTTGTCCCCGCGCATATTTTCCCTGTTTTGTCATGAAGAAAGCACCTCAACTCGTCTATTTGTCGATCATCTTTTGTTTCCTGATCTCCGGTGCCGCCGGTCTGATTTATCAGACTGTCTGGATGCGGTATCTCTCGGTTTTCCTGGGACATACCAGCCACGCAGTATTGGCTGTTTTGGTTGTTTTTATGGGAGGCTTGGCCCTGGGAAACGCCTGGTTCGGAATCAGGGCGGACAAAACCAAACGCCCACTCGCGGTCTATGGATGGCTGGAAATAATCATCGCCGTTTATGCGATCTTTTTCCCGGTTTACGACCAGATTTGTCACCAGGCATACATCAGCTTGGCCCAGAAATTCAATACTTCCGGCACCGTGGGATTGTTGCTGAAGGTGCTCTTCAGCACGTTGACCATATTTCTCCCCACGGTCCTGATGGGTGCCACTTTTCCAATGCTGGTCAAATTTGTCACCCGTTCACTTGCAGAATTGAAAGGACGGGTGAGTGCGCTTTACGCCATCAACAGCGCCGGGGCGGTTGTCGGTTGCCTGATCGCAGATTTCTGGGCCATTCCAACCATCGGTCTGGACGCCACGGTCTATCTGGGCGCCTTTCTGAACCTGGTCGCCGGCGTCGTTTCGCTTCTCATCAGCCGTGCCGTGGGAGAAGGGACCTTGCCGCAGGAAACGGTGGCTGAGCCGGTGCTTACCAAGGAGATCAAGTTTTCACGGGAAGATGTGAACCTGGCAATTTTTGGCATCGGCCTCTCCGGATTTGTGGCCATGCTTTACGAGGTCGTCTGGACCCGGATTCTGGCCCTCGCGCTCGGATCAAGTACGCATGCCTTCTCCCTGATGCTGACCACGTTTATCTTCGGCATCGCAGTCGGTGCATACCTGATCTACCGGATGCCCAACTTAAAAAATTCGCTTCGGGCCTTCGGATGGGCCGAACTTGCCCTGGCAGGAACACTTTTGGTTTCCATGTTCTTTTATCACCTGCTGCCATATTGGTTCGTAAGAGCAGCTTCAGTCATCGTCCGGCATCCGGACACTTACATCCTGTATGGAATAATCCAGGGCTTCATCTGTTTCGGTGTCATGTTGATCCCCTCCATCTGCCTTGGAATGACCCTTCCATTGGTGAGCAAGGCGGTAAGCGAGGAAATGGCCAGCACAGGCAGGTCCGTTGGAAAGGTTTTTGCCGTCAACACGCTTGGCACTGTCTTTGGCACTGTGATCACAGGAATTGTGCTCATGCCATACCTGGGCCTCGCACGAACTCTGGCTGTAGGCATCGGTCTCAACGCCATGCTGGGCATCCTGATTCTGGTCAAACAACGGAAGCTTGTCTGGGCGCTTAGCCCGGTTGTCATCGCCGCCTTCGTCTGGTGGTCCGGTTTTCAATTCAATTCCAAGTGGCATGCGGCTCTAAACTCCGGAATTTGGCGGGGAACTTCCCCAACAACACAAGCGGACTTTCTCGATATTCTGGAAAAAAATGTACCGGTCTTTGTTCGTGACGGAGCTGGTTCAACGGTCGCCATCCTCAAATACGGAGAAGCCATCGCGCTCAAGGTGAACGGAAAGACTGACGCCAGCAATGGTGCCGATGTTTCCACACAACTTCTGGCCGGACACATTCCGATGTTGCTCCGCCCGGAGTCTCGAAACGCCCTGGTCATCGGGCTTGGAAGCGGAATGACTTGTGGGGCCATCGCCAGGCATCCCACCATCACCAATATTGACTTGGTGGAAATTTCACCGGAAGTGATCGAAGCCAACAGTTATTTCACCACCTACAACGATGGCGTCTTAACCAACCCGGTCCTGAAGGTGCATATAGAAGATGCAAAATCTTTTCTTCAGATCACCCGAGACAGCTACGATATCATTGTCAGCGAACCTTCAAATCCCTGGATGGCCGGTGTGGCCGGAGTTTTCAGCCGGGAGTATTACGAAGCCTGCAAGCAGCGGCTTCGTCCCGGCGGTCTGATGGCGCAATGGGTGCAGATGTATGAAACCAGCGACGAAGTATTGCAGATGGTCTTCCGCACCTTCTCATCCACCTTTCCGCACTTCACAGTGTGGAAAACTGGTTCTGGAGATTTGTTGCTGGTGGGTAAAACGGAGCCATTCAGCGTCGATTTGGAGGCCTCACAAGTTCGGTATGGGTTGCCGCAGATCAAAGCGGATCTTGCACGGTTCAGCTGTACGTCTTTTGCTTCCTTCCTATGCGCTCAAATCCTTTCGGAACATAACGCACTGGCTGTCGCCCCGCCCGGCCGCATTCATAGCGATGCTTTTCCTATTCTTGAATACCTCTCCCAGGAGGCGTTCTTCGTCAAACGGAGCATAGTTCAAGTCGAAATGCTGGACGAGAAATTCCATCGCAACGGGGAATTGCTTCTCAACCAGTACCTGACCAAGCACCAGCTGACTGTCGCGGATTTTAAGTCAATCTCCCTGCTCTTCATGGATCAGAAGATTCTGCAGCCCGATATTTTCCGATCCATGCTTTATTCGTGGCAGATAAAAGATTCACAGGCTTTGATTCCATGGGAGATGATGCAGCGAACCATCTCCGGTTCTTTCGATCACGAGCTGTTCAAGGATAGAATGCAGAGCCAGCAGGATTTGTTTTTGCGTGCCGCCTCCACCAACGTCGAACCGTTGCGTCTTCTGTCCGGCCTCTCGTTGCAGGTTTATCGGCTCCAATCCACGGTGTTTCATCAACCCGACCCTTCAAACTGCATGCTGCTGATCAACAAGCTCCTGGAATTAGATCCAAAAAATCGGCGCACCTACCACCTGCACCTGGCGGAAATCGCCTGGGATTTGCGTGAAGAGGAGCGGTTTTTCCATCATGCCACGGAGGGATTGGATCAGAACATTGACGTCTATGGCCCGCTCGATTTTACCGCAGATCCGGGGGCTCCATATTGGGTTCTGAGCCGCATGCTTGAAACTTTCTATCGTCAACGAAGACTCACGGAGGCCAGGACACTCCTGCCGATTGCCCAGACCTATCTGGCTCTCAAAGGACCCGGGTCAACCATGCTTGACCTGACCTGCCGCAAAATCGAGATCGCCCTGGCGAGTTTCGAAGCCAGAAACCAAGCGCCGCCTTCGAAATAACCGCTGGCAAACAACAATTAAAATTCCCTACGGAAGAATAATTGTCGTTGCCGAAACCGCCGCAGTTTTTGAAGAAATACCTCTGGAGTCGTTTCTGGTGGCTGAAAATCAGCGAGTAGAGGGTTGCCGAAACTGACTGTAGGGAATCTGGGTTCAGGCCCTGCGCCCGGCCCACAAATAGCCGATTAGCATCCCAGTCACGAGCCCGCCAATATGAGCGGCGTTTGCCACATTGGGTATCAGCTTTAGCCAGCATACCACCAGCCATCCCAGCATCATGATCAGAGATCCTTTATCAATGTAAAAACCTGAAGAAGGATCGAGCCGTCCCCGGATCCAGACATATCCGAGAAGACCGTAAAGCACCCCCGAAATACCACCGAAGGCCGGGCCATGCAAAAGGTATTGGGCCATGTTGGAAATCAATGCCAGAACCAAAACCAACCCCAACAACTTCACCGGTCCTTTTCTCGCTTCGACTATTGACCCAAGAAAAGTCAGGCCCCAGAGGTTGAAAAAAACGTGCGGAAAACCAAAATGGAAAAAAATCGGGGTGAAAAGCCTCCAGACCTGGCCCTTTTTTACCTCGGTCAATCCCGTGAGTTTTTCCATCCAGTTTCCGGTGACGTCAAACTCCGTAATCTTCAGGACGTTGAACCGGTTCCAGTTGGTCCCCATTTGTGCCAGAACAAAGAGCAGAGCGCAAACTCCGATCAAAACGGCCGTGACCATCCCGACTCCAAAAGTTTTTCGATCGGGAAAAATCTGCCTGGCATCTTTGATTTTCCGTTGATGCGTTTCGAGGTCCTTCTGGCTTTTCGAACGCAACTCAGCCGCTTTTTTTTCAGATTCCCGGTAAATTGATGCCGATGGATTTTGCTGGAATTGGTCGAGCAGCTCCTTGGATGGCGGGATTTTCTCCTCTTCATGAACCCAGACGGCCCATCTGCCGTCGGACTCCGGTTCGACATCATTTGCGATGTCCTGGGAGTAAAGAAAATTTCCGAAAGTGCTGGCTTCCTTTTCTGAAGGAAGATATCCGATCAACCTCATTCGATTAAGTCCTTTGAGGTCAACAAGCCGGCTTCAATTTCGTTCTTGATGGGTAATGCGCGCCCCAGTGCGTTATTTTCCGTCTGGCCGGCAAAAGGTTTCATCCTGATCCTGAGAGCTGCCACCGTCTCGCCGTTGCGGTCTTTCACCGGAACAGTGACCTCGCACACCTCTTTCCCCCGGGCGAAATAGCTGCGTGTAAAACGGATGACATCGGACTCGATCTGATCCCCCACAGCATTAATTTCTTTGGCATTGGTGCTGGCGATCACTTTGGGGGCGTATGTATTGGTTCCAGTAAAGGCATAGATCTTTAATCCCAGAAGCCTGGGGAATTTCGCCATGGTGCTGTCGATCAGAGTCTGGGCCAGGGGAACCCTGGGTGTATAGACGACCCGGCTGTCCCTGAAATAAGCCACAGAGTCGGACTTGGTCCAGAAACCGAGTTTTCCCTTGTTAAAACTGTTGTCAGTCAGAGTTGGAATGATTTCCTTTCCATCCAGAAAACAGCGAATTTGGTTTCCTTTGCATTCCACAGAAAGTTCGTACCAGATATTTTTCTCTATTTTGATTTCCGGACCTATGGGCTGTGAGCGGATTCCATCCACAAACTTATAGAAACGAACGTTGTCACCCTCGGCACTGACGCGGACAACGTAGTAGTTTTTTTCGTCCTGAATTCGAAACGCCAAGCCGGCCATCTGTTCCACATTGCCCCGGACAATCCTCAATTTGGTGGAAAAGCTGAAATCGGAATAACTGTCATCATTGTACATCAGGAACGGAAATCTTTCATCCTGGGGTTCCTGCGACAACTGGGCCAGGACGGGTCGCTTTGGTTTCGGCGCATTTGGACTCAAGGGCGCGAATTGAGGCTCAAATTCCTCCTCAACAATCTTCCATTCTCCCGCCTTTCCCAACCCAGTCACCTTGCTGACAAATCCAGCGGGAAACCCATTCACCGGATTTTGGCTGAAGTCAAAAAGTTTTTCCGCGCCAAGAGCCGGATGACCGGCAAGAACCGCCAGAAGGATTGAGAGAAAAGTGAATCGCACCATAAAAGATAATACGCCGGAACCTGTTTTCAGGCCCGGCGTTTTGCTGTTCAAGATTAATAGATCATGTCCGCCACTGTTTTTCCGGCAGGAATAAAGGGCATGACATGTTCAGTGTACGGTGTGATCACATCCAGGACATAGGGTTCCTTGGAATCCAGCATCCTCTGCATCGCTGCGCGCAGATCTTTTCTGAACATGACACGTTCACAAGGAACGTTAAAACTTTTGGCCATGGCGATATAATCCGGGTAGATGTTCTTGCGGTTTTCGGGATCGCCGAGGTAGGTATGCCCGCGGTTGCCCTCGTAAAACTTGTCTTCCCACTGCACCACCATGCCGAGGTGTTGATTGTTTAAAATCATGGCTTTGGCCGCGATTTTTTCAATGTGCGCGGTTGCCAGTTCCTGCACGTTCATCAGGAATGAACCGTCCCCATCAATATCCACAACCTGTTTGTCGGGAAAAGCGACCTTGGCTCCGAGGGCGGCGGGATATCCGTAACCCATGGCTCCCAAACCGGCGCTGGTCAGGAACTGGCGTGGATATTTATATTTGTAATACTGACCGCCCCACATCTGATGCTGCCCGACTCCTGTGGTGATGATGGCTTCGCCGTGGGTCAATTCATAGAGCATCTCGATGGCCATCTGCGGCAGGATCACTTCGTTCTCCAAACCTTCCAGATGATCCTTCATGTGCTGCGATTTCATGACTTCCTGTGTCACCTTGTAATTGAGCGGCGCGCGCTTTTTCCATTCCTGGACCTGCTCATGCCAAGCGGTGAATTTTTTCGCGATGGCGCGTTCTTCGATCATCTCGTTCAAGCGGCCCAGCGCATATTTGATGTCGCTTTCAATCGGCAGCTGCACTTTGCGATTCTTATTGTGTTCGGATTGATCAATGTCGATATGGACAATCGTTCCGGTTTCACAAAATTTATCCACCTTGCCCGTCACGCGGTCGTCAAATCGAACCCCAAAAGCCAGGAGCAGGTCGGCGCCGTTCTTCAATTTCACCATCGGATCGTTGAAGCTTTTGCGGTGCTCGAATTCGCCGGAGACCGCCCAGTTGGCGTAGGCCGTGCCATGCATCCCGAGCCAGCGCAATGACAACGGATGATTTTCGTCAAAAGCCCCGCAACCCATGATGGTGGTAGTCACCGGAATCTGGGTCAGCTCGACAAACCTGCGGAGTTCCGCCGAGGCCTCACCCGAAATAATGCCGCCGCCACAATAAAGGAGCGGGCGCTCAGCTTTTTCGATCAAACCGATGATCTCGTTCAAGACCAGGTCGTCCGCCTTTTTCGGAGCCGGATACCCCCTGAGGTTCACTTCCCTGGGCCAGACTGGTTGAGCGATGCTCTGCTGGATGTCTTTTGGAAAATCGATGACCACAGGGCCGGGACGCCCGGTTTGAGCGATGTGAAACGCCTCCTTAACAATCCTTGGAATGTCGGAAATATTGGTGATGAGATAACTATGTTTCACGATCGGAAGCGTCATCCCAAAAAAATCCGTTTCCTGGAAAGCTCCTTTGCCGATCATGGCCTGGGGCACCTGGCCGGTCAAAGCGATGAGGGGGATGGAATCCATGTAGGCATCCGCAATGGCCGTGACTAGGTTGGTTGCGCCAGGTCCGCTGGTCGCCATGCAAACGCCCGCCTTGCCGCAGGCGCGGGCATACCCTTCAGCTGCGAAAGAACCGCCCTGTTCATGACGGGGAAGAATTGTCCGAATCTTTTTGGACTTGGTCAGCGCCTGGTGCAATTCCATGCTGGCCCCGCCGGGATAGGCAAAAATCGTATCGACCCCTTCACGTTCCAACGCTTCCACCAGAATCTCACTGCCCTTCATCGGGCGACCCAGTTCCTGTCTTTCGTTCGCGGCTTTTTCTATTGTTTTGCTCATATGTTTAGATGACCGGAGCCGGTCGGGGGTGCATAAAAAAACCCACGACCGTTACCAGCCGTGGGTTTTGGTAAATTTTGGATTACACGCAACAACACCCGGCGGCATCATCTTGAACTACTACTACTACACTCAGGACGACGGCTGGGATTACAACTGCACGTTGAAGCGCGGTAATCGACATTGTCCGGGAATTTAGGACCTTTAATTTTCGAGGTCAAGCGGTGATTCTTCAAAAAAATCATGTGCTGGCGCAACTCACGGTTTCGGGAGAGGGGCTGAAGATTTTTGATTTTTTTTCGGAACTCGGGTTCTTTTTTCTGCCAACGTGCCGTGCGATGGCACTTCCAACAACCCTTCAAGGCCGACCGTTCGGCCCTCAACAATTAGCCCAAGTCCAAGCCTTACTCAAACGGCTTGTGCAAAGAAGATCTCACCGGTGGCGGGAGGATCTCCAGACCCGTTTGCAGCGGGTGCAGCAGCATCCCGAGCAGAATATGGGCTTCATCGAAGAGAACATCCGCCAGTCGGCTTTGGAACTACAGCGCTTGCTGGTGCAAAAAGCCATGCAAGACAAAGCCGACGCGGTCGATGAGAAATGCCCCGATTGCCAGCGCCCACTTTGCCACAAGAAGCGCCGCGTCGAAAAAGTTGTCGATGCTAGCTTATACTTTTTTCGAAATCGGGCCCGTGGACTCTTCCACCGCGTCCCGAATCATCTTCTTGAACTGTTCGATCCCTTCATCAAATCCGGCTGATATGGGCAGCACGGGGGTTTTGGGAATACGTTTTTTAAACTTCTTGAGATTAGTTTCTGCCACCGCTTCATCCATTTTGTTGGCGACCACTCGACGGGGTTTTTCCAGCAGTTTCGGATTGTACAACCCGAGTTCGTTTAAGATCGCCTGGTAATCATCCCAGGGCGCACGGCCATCGATCCCCGCCATGTCGATGAGAATCACCAGAACGGTGCAACGCTGAATATGACGCAGAAAAGCGTGCCCCAATCCGACGTCATTGTGAGCCCCCTCAATGAGACCTGGAACATCACAGACGGTGAGACGGTTGAAATCCTTATACTCAACAATCCCGATCTGGGGGGTTAAAGTGGTGAAAGGATAAGCAGCAATCTTGGGCCGGGCGTGTGAGATGGCGGTCAGCAGGGTCGATTTTCCAGCGTTTGGATAACCTACAAGCCCGACTTGTGCCACCAATCGAAGTTCAAGCTGATAATTGCCCTCGGTCCCTGGTTCACCCGGCTGCGCAAACCGTGGGGTCTGATGTCTGGCGGTGGCGAAATTCCGGTTTCCCAGACCGCCCCGGCCTCCCTTGCAAAGCACAAATTGCTGGCCGTCTTCGGTCAGATCAGCCACCAGCTCGCGGTCACCTTCGACCGGTTTGGCGGTCTCGAGTTCGTCTTCCTCCAGATTAATTTCCAGGGCTCGTTCGCGGCCTGTGTGGCGGATCAACGGGCGATTCGAAGTCGAGAGAACCAAAGGTTCACGCTCCCCCTCCTGCTCAGCATCGGGTTGTTCAGCCGGTTCCTCCGCCTCGGAAACCGGTTCGGGTTGTTCCAATAATTTCCAGACCAACGTTCCGCACGGAACTTTAATAATGAGGTCGTCTCCGGCTTTGCCATCCATGCCCTTGCCGCCGCCAGCCTCGCCGACTTCAGCCAGGAGCCGCGGTTGATAAAACTGCTGGATCAGGTTGTTCAGATCGTGGTCGGCTTTAAGAATGACGTTTCCTCCCCGTCCGCCGTTGCCACCGCTGGGACCACCCTTGGGGCGGAAAGTTTCCCGTAAAAAAGCGACAGCGCCCTTGCCGCCATGGCCAGCCCGGGAGAAAATTTTGATTTGATCAACAAACATTGCCTTTTTCCTCTGAAATTATCCCGCAAGCCATGCAGCATGATGTGTAATCAGCGGCCGACCGCAGGATGTATGTTCTAAATTAGCCGGACGCAGCCTGGACGCAAAAAATAAAAAAGGCGAGGCATTGTGGCCTCGCCTGTGAAATTCAAACAAAAGTCTAATTCTGGGAAGCGACTTCAGCCACAATGTTGATACGGCGGCTGTTTTTATCAAAGAGAACTTTGCCATCCACGAGGGCGAACAGTGTCCAGTCACGTCCGGTTCCAACGTTGGTTCCGGCAAAAAACTTGGAACCGCGCTGGCGGACGATGATGCTTCCGGCGGTCACAAACTGCCCGCCAAATTCTTTGACGCCAAGACGTTTGCTGGCGCTGTCGCGCCCGTTACGAACGCTTCCTTGACCTTTCTTATGTGCCATAAATCAAAAATTAGTAGTTAAGGATTAAAGTTGGATTTCTTTGATCTTGACCACCGTCAGTTCCTGACGATGTCCAACTGTGCGATGATACCCCTTGCGGCGGCGCATCTTGAAAGCGATTTTTTTCTCTCCTCTTTTGTGCGCGATGACGTCTGCGATCACCTTGGCGGAATCCACAACCGGCGAACCGGTTGAAATTTTGCCATCGTTATTCACGAGCAAAACGCGATCAAAAGTGAAGGTATTGCCAGCTTCGACCGCGAGGCTTTCAACTTCCAGTGTGTCTCCGGCAGAGACACGATATTGTTTACCACCGGTTTGTAAAACAGCGTACATAAAATCGTTTCCTATTTCTCCAAAAAGGACGGTGATAGAATCAAATCGAGATTTTGATGTCAACACTCCTTTTTGAATTTTTGAAAATCAGAAGGTTTAATTCCAATTTCCTGCTCAAGCTTTTCTCGCAAGGGAGGTCGTAGATACCATAAATCACAGGTTTCGCAACCGATTAGGGAGTGTTTTCAAATGGAAATGGGCTGCGGAAGCTGATTTTGGGTCCCGTCCTCGCGATTCCAACCAGACTCAAAGACATCGAATAGTTCCCACCAACCCTTGAATTTCAACACGTGCTTGCAGCCAGGATGGCTGCGCTCAGATTGGGGTCGGACAAGGGGTTGACCTCGCCCCGCCCGCCGAACCGGACTGGCAGCTCTCCAGCCAGATTGGCAGTCATTGGCAGTCGCCCATTTCCACATTTGCCATTGCATGTCAGCGTTTGCCAGGGTACGTATTGTTTGTGCTCTGCTTGACCGAATGCTGACGCTTGTCGTCAGAGATTCATGTAGGTCCAGGTGGAGCACTTTTCATTTCGGTTTCACCTTTTCACTGTCAAAATCGCTATCACTCGATTTGAAAAGCCAGTGCCGGTATTTCATCGACCACCGTCCATCCGGGAACGGCTTCACTGACGTGGAACAGCCAATGTTGAAATTTTTCCCCGCCACCCGACAAATCCGACCGTAAATGAATTTGTACAAGCGCTCTTTGGCGATGGTCCGTTTCCCGCGAACTCTCTCTCCGGGCAATTTTTCTTTATGTTTATCGTTTAACCGAAATGGAATTGATCCCAAAATCACATCCAGGCATTGCAGCAGAACGTGATCGTGCGAACGCACTTCGGTAATATCTTCCTCTTTCAAAATCAATCCGTGCCGCCGGATGTAACTGTCATGCGCCAATCCCGCTATGAACCCGCGAAACTTGGCAATCTGTGCCTTCGAGTCACCAATCTCATCCAGGTAAATCCGCATCTTTGGCGGTGCCGCGTGGGCTGGCATGTGGCGCAAGCCGAAGCCGTGTTTGATGAATTGATAATAAAGGATGTAGTATTCTTCCTCGAAATGTTCCGGGGTCAGCCCGCGCGCCACGCGCGCATTTTGCGTGAACACAATCCGGCCGATCACCCGGCCCGCTTCCACTTCATCAAAAAAAACGGCAATCAATTCCTCGTAACGCTCCACCACGCTGGCATCCGTCTTTTTCCATTTCACTTCACTCGTGAGGCCCAACTCTGTTTTCTTTGCCTTCAATCGCGCGTTCACGCCATCCAGTTGCGACATGCCCACGCGCACGCCTCCGTAGAAATTGGAAAAGTATTTCCCTTTCCGCTCCGATTCGTCGCAGATGATTAAGTATTCTTTTTCGGCGATCATGCGGCTTGGGGTTTACTGTCGATTGTTTGAATCAGACGAACGGCGTTGCGCGTGACCTGATATATCTGGTTGTCGCCGTTTTCTTCCAGCGAAAGGAAGCGACTCGCCACCAACTTATCGAGATCGTCATCCAGAAATCGGAGATCAGTAACTCCGATTTGCTCGCCCTCTTCCAACTGCATGGAAAAGCCGCCGATGAACCGGAGGTAAAAGAAAAAACTCGATTTGGAATTCACCAACTGCCGTAAAATGTCCACAGCCTGGTCCGATAATTCCGCAGATGGTATCATCGCCATGGTTAACTCGCGGAAATCCGGCACACGGCTGAGCAATGTCGCCAGTGTCAAATTGATTGCGTCCAGTTTGGTCATGATTTCCCGATGCTCCGCTCGCGACAGTTTGGTCAGGCCGGTTTGGAGCGCGGTGTTGTCGCGAATCTGATTTTTCAATTGCTCAAAGTTATGTTGGGCGAGCCATTCCATGAATTGCTGGTGACCACCTGCGTCAGTCGCGCCTTTCTCCTGCCGGTAATTGCAGATTAGGCCGATAATCGTTGCAAAAATGGTTGGATCCATACTTATGCCCTCCTTTGATATTTGCTAACATCGAGCTTAGTCCATCAGGAAACCCTCGGGCTCTACCGGAGTACCGGAGGACTCCCGAAGTTTGACAGCTCCGGAAGTGATTGCGGAGGCTGACTTTCGTGAATTCGTGAACCGCACAAATTTTACGAAAGGGGCAGACCTTGCAAGGGTATGAAAGTTTGAAACACACGACATGGGAATGCAAATATCATGTGGTGTTCATCCCGAAGTGCCGGAGGAAGGTGTTGTATGCGCAGATGCGGCGAGATCTGGGAGCGGTGTTTCGGGGGTTGGCGAATCATAAGGAGTGCAGGGTGGGCATCTATGCCTGTATCTGCCTTGCGAAATTCCTGAAAAAACCATCGAAACTTGAATCCTTCCCCTGATCTTCTTAACGTTGATCGGCTCGGATCTTGCGATCCAGGGTCGGAAAGGGAGATGCTAAAATGAAACTTTATTTGTGGTTGGTCGTTATTGTGGGTCTGGTCGGCGGGGGTTGCGGAACGCCCAGTCAAACGAATCAGACTTTCGTCCCGCCCGGTTCCTCGCATTTTAATCTGGGAAATCACCGGTTCAAGGTGAGCACCACCTCAAGGGATGCTCAAAGGGCTTTCGATCGGGGACTGACACTGGCTTACGCGTTCAGCCATCGTGCGGCTGAGGAAGAGTTTCGTAAAGCGGCGGCGCTGGATCCGCAACTCGCGACGGCTTGGTGGGGCGTGGCTTTGGTCAACGGGCCACACATCAATTTCCCCGTGGTTCCACCACAAAATGCCGCTGTGGCATGGGAAGCCTTGACCAAAGCTCGCGCGCTGGCGTCCACGGCCTCCGGGTTGGAACGTGATTTGATTGATGCTTTGAGCCACCGTTATGCCTCTCCTCAACCCGAGGATCGAAGCCCGCTTGATCGCGCGTATGCCGAAGCCATGCGCAAGGTCTGGAATAACCATTCGGAAAATGCTGACGTAGCGACCCTTTTTGCGGAATCCATGATGGACCTCAGACCATGGGACCTTTGGACCTTGAGTGGTGTGGCGCAGCCTGGAACTGAGGAGATCGTGGCGACGTTGGAGAAGGCGTTGCAGCTCAATCCAAACCAGCCGGGAGCAATTCATCTTTATATTCATGCGGTAGAGGCTTCGACAAATCCTGGCCGGGCACTGCAACCGGCAGATCGTTTGACCAACTTGGTTCCCGGAGCGAGTCACCTGGTCCATATGCCGTCGCATATCTACGTCCGGATGGGGCAATGGAAAAAAGCCGCCGAATCCAATCAACGCGCCATGCGGGCCGATTTAGACTACCGGCGCGCCTATCCGCGACCCGGTTTTTATGCGGTTTACATGGCTCATAATTCCCATTTCTACGCGTTCGCCTCGATGATGCAGGGCCGCAGCGAGGCGGCAATGTCCACCGCTCGAAAAATGATCGCCGAAATTCCCGACGATTTTCTCAAAGAATTTGGCCCGGTAATTGACGGATTTATGATTTTTCCCTCAGAAGTTTTGATGCGTTTCGGGCGTTGGGAGGAGATCCTGAAGGAACCCGAAGTCGCTCCCGGTTTTCCACTTTCAGGTGCGTTGCAAAAATACCTTCGTGCAGTCGCACTGACCGCCCTTGGGCGTCTCGAGGATGCGGAAAAAGAAGCGGGCCTTTTCCAAGCCGCCCGGGCCAAAGTTCCGGCAGAACAAAGTTTCGGCAACAACACCGCGTCCAATCTTTTGGAAATTGCCTCGCACCAACTTCAAGGGGAGATGGAGGCCAAGCGGAACCATCTTGACGAAGCTATTCGGCATCTGCGCCAGGCGGTGGCAATCCAGGATACTCTCCGCTACGACGAGCCGCCGGATTGGATTCAACCCGCTCGCCACACGTTAGGCGCGGTTTTATTGACGGCCAATCGCGCTGCGGACGCGGAAAAAGTTTATCGCGAAGATTTGGAATTTTATCCCGAAAACGGCTGGTCCCTGCTCGGTCTCAGCCGGGCCTTGGAAGAACAGGGAAAATCCGCAGAGGCCAAGGCCACCCAAAAGAGGTTTGACCGGGCCTGGCAGGACGCTGACATCAAAATCACTTCGAGCTGCCTGTGTCAGAAATAGATTCTTCCTCGTTGGGTTAAAACTTGGTTGTGCGTTCAGGGGTTGGGCGGGTGTTAATTCATTGCCTATGGAAGATCCGGAATTGCTCCGCACCTTTGAAAAAACCGGTTCAGAACCGGCCTTTGACCAGATTGTCAGCCGGTACATCAAACTCGTTTATTCCACCGCAATGCGAAGTTTGAACGGGGACCCGGACCTGTCCCAGGATGTGACCCAGGAGGTCTTTCTGGATGTGGCCCGAAAGGTGAAATCGCTGCTTCACCACCAGACCCTGACCGGTTGGCTTTATACTTCGACACGATTCGCATCTTCCAAAGCGCTCCGCCGGGAAAACCGACGCCGCCATTACGAAAACGAGGCCATGAGGATGCAACCACCCCCTTCAAACATTGAATCCGACACCGCCTGGAACCAGATCAAACCGGTCATCGACGAAGCCCTGGAGATTTTGCCGGAGGAAGACCGCACGGCGGTGTTGATGCGTTATTTCGAGGACCGACCGTTTAAAGAAATCGGAACCGCGCTGGGGACGACCGAGAACACCGCCCGCATGCGGGTCGATCGTTCGCTGGAAAAATTAAAAGAAGCACTGAAGAAAAAAGGGGTTCAAGGGTCGCTGGCTAGTCGCCTAGCCAGGTAGCCAGGTAGCTCGTTCCTCGCAACCTTGGGCTGATGGACTGAATCCCGTTGGGATTCTCGGCGAGTTGAGTTTGTAGCCCACTCACGGCGGCTGCTACGGGTTGAAAAGCTTTTCCACCTTCGCCTTCACCGCGGCGTCCATCTTGATGAGCGGCGGCCACGTTCGCTTAAAACCTTCGCCGGGGAGTTTCTTCGTCGCGTTTAGACCGAGTTTGCTGCGCTGGCGGAATCCTGGGTGCGTTTGGAGGGCTTCTAATTCGCAAGGCACAGAAAGAAGCAAGCGTGCAGGCAGGGCACGCGGTGGCGTCCGGTGCCGCAACGGACAGGTCTATTTCGCGGGTTCCACAATCGGCACCTTTAGCCAGCCATCGCTCTCCGTGAATTCCCGGGCGCCGAAGCACCATACGACCACCTTCTTCGCCCTCAGATAATTCGCGTCGCGCCGCACCTTGCGCAACAGGCTCACACGGGCGGGAGTCGCTCCCGATCCGCGCACGGCGATCAGATCGACGGCGAGACCCAGCTCGTAAGCAAGTTGGTCCGGCAAGCCGGCACCGCGGGCGTGCATGTCGTCTCCCGCGTGAAAGATCAGGTTATGGCTGTCGCCCAGCAACAGCACGGGACTGGTCTCGGACGTTTCGGCGGCGGGTCCCGTCACGGACTTCTTCACCGAGCGCAATGAAACAGTTTCGTTGGCATTCGTCTGGCCGGATCTGGTCCGGATGAGGTCTCCGACAATCCACGCCTCTTTCGTTTCCGTCATGAAGGTGCTTTTGGGAAGGGCGGCGTACCAATCACGCGTCTTGATTTGCGACGCGAGTTTTTCCGCGACCAGCCTCAGAGCGGGAGTGGACCAATGGGAATCTGTCCGGCAATAAAATGGCTCTCCGTTTGTGTTCTGTGACGCCAGGAAAGCTTCCGTGAAATCAATGACGGTCACGCCTTCCGCCGCGAGCGCGCGGTAGAAGACTTGATGATGGGAATCCAACCGCGTCGGAGCGGATACAGGCGGCACTTCCACGCCGAGCTTCCGAGCGTAAATAACAGCCTTGGGAGGCACGGGCACGATCCAGAGTTCGATGTCGAGCTGTCGCAACTGACGATGAAAATCGACGATCGCCGGAAGGGGATCGGCGCGGTCAGGGTTGCTGGCGCGGGTGGCTTTGAGTGCGGCCTCTCCCCAGAATTTCCCCGCGCCGATATGCCGTAACTCCGCAGCGAGAAACAACCAGTGGTCCGTTCCGGCGACCGTCGTTTCACTGCGGCTAAGCGCCTCCTGCGCTTTGGCGGCGGCGAGCTTCTGAAATTCTTCGGAGGCATCCGCGGCGGAGATCAGCGATTGCGAGCCGAGTCTCAACACGAAAACGGCGGTGGCGAAACGCTTCTTCCACGGGAACGCGACCGTCCTGGTCGCTATGTTCGGCGTCTCGCCTAAAATTCCGCTCCCCGTTGGGATCAATCCGAATTCTCGTTTGTTTTTCATATTACAAAACTTCTCCCCAATGCGCGTCTGCAAGGAGGAATCGCTCGTCCTCAAGTTCACTGCGGTTGATGCGGCCGAGTTGACTTTCCCGCTCCCGCCACGGAACCAGGCGCAATTTCACACGCTGTCCGGGTCTCCAGCGCGCCGCGTCTGTCCAGCGATTGTCGCGCATGCTCCACACATAAACGACTCCCTCGCGCTGTCGCAGCGGAGAATTGTCAGTCGCTTCCAGGTCCACGAGGTGAACGGAGACGATGTGTTCGCGGTACGGCGCTTTACCCGGTTTGGGCACCGAAGAGATTTCGCTGACGATGCCACTGACCGTCACGCTTTTGCCATCCTGCAACGCCAGCAAACCGGATGGCGAAGGCGCCCGCAATTCGAGCGGCAGCGGTTTCCAGTCGCCGGAAACCAATTCCCGCATCGCGAACTGCCAGATCACAAATCGTTTGCCAGTCAGACGGTCACGCCCTCGCGCCAGTTCCTCACCGAGCATTTGCCGCGTGGCGAACGCGCCGTCGTCATTGCGGAGGATGGCGTCCAACGGGCGGCCCAGTTCGTAGGCGAGTTGCTCCGTCAGCCCGGCAGACTCTCCCCACTTCAGCCCGGCCATGCTGTAGATGTTGCAAAAACTGTCACCGAGCACCAACACCTCCGCCATCCTGCTGGCTTTCCAAAGCTCTCCGGATTCGGTGAGCACTTGCCGCACGGTCACGGTTTCCGGTCGATAAAGTTTTTGCTCCGCAGGCAACCGGAGCATCGCGGCCACGTCGCCCAGTTCGGTCACGGAGACAGTTTCCGCGATTAGCTTTTGCGTGCCAACGGACGGAAAGTTGGATTGCGATTGAAGGAAACGCGCCAGGTTATGCGCCACCGCTTGGGCGGTTTCAGGACGCCAGTGCGTGTCGGTCGCGAGGTAAAGATTCGTCCGACCGGAAGCGCGAAGCTGCGCGTAAACCTTCTCCATGTCGAAGACCTTGACCCCGTGCTTTTCCAATTCCGCAATCAGTCGGGCGTAAGAGCTGTTCTGCAAAGATTCCGGCTTCCCGGTCCTCTCCGTGGAAAACATTTCCGGATGCGCCGCGCTTTTCACCGGAGTCGGCAGGAGAATCAGTTCGATGCCGCGCGCCGCCAGTTGCCGGTGAAATTCCAAAATCGCCGGACGAGGATCGCGGTGACGGGTGGATGCGGGCTTGTTCGCCGAAAGCCCGGGGCGCAAAGCCCTCGGCTCCAGAAATCCCGGCGCAGTCAGGTAATCGATATCCGGCCGATAAAAGAGCCATTGGTCGCGTCCGAGATAAACCTGCTCGTTGCCGAGACCCAGGTGCTTCGTCAGGAACCATTGCGTGGGCGGCAGAATATATTTTCCCGGAACTGAACTGTCCTCGAGCGTCTGCTCGTACTGTTGAATGTCTCGCAGGAAGATCGCGTTCGCGGATTTCATTCGCGCCCACAATCCGCCTTTCGCTTGCACGAAGTGCGTGGGCACGCGCGCGGCGGAAGAGAAGATTTCGTACGCCTGCGGCATTGGACTCGGGCGCTGCTTGTTGAGGGAGGCGCGCACGTCCGCCATGTGTTGTGCGACGGGCACGGCAGTGATGGTGACGAGGAAAAAGAGCGTCAAGGTCCAGGCCAGCCGGGGCTGGATGCGGGTTTGCCCAACCTCTCGCAAAGCGACCTCTTCGCGTTCCACCAGCATGGCTTCGTGACGGTTCATCTTAAAAAATGAAATAGATGAACGGATTGAATTCCTGCGTGCTCAGCACCACCAACGTGAGCCAGAACAAACCGCCAATGACCGCCACTTTCGGGAGCGTGATTTCCCGAGTCCAGTCCCAAACCTGCGGGCGGGTCCAAACCGCGAGCGCGCCCAGCACGAGGGCGACCAGATAATACGGCTGAGCATAGACACCCGCCAAAAGCGCGGCGTTGGGAGCCGCGCTGGTCAGGCCCAGCATGGTGGCACAGTGGTTCAAGGCTGTCGGCAAATCGCTCGCCCGGAAGAAAACCCAGCCGAACATCACCAACGCAAAGGTCAGCCCCACTCGCAAGGGCCGTGGCAGCGCCGCGTAGAATGGCCGGCCGCCCAGGAACCGTTCCGAAACCAGCAACAAACCATGCAGGCTGCCCCACACTACGAAGTTCCACGACGCCCCATGCCACAGCCCGCCGATAACCATCACGAGCAAAAGATTTACGTACGTGCGCGAAGGCCCGAGCCGGTTGCCTCCGAGCGGGATGTAAACGTAGTCGCGGAGCCAGGTGGAAAGTGAGATGTGCCAGCGCCGCCAAAAATCCGTGATTGATTCGGCGAGGTAGGGTGAATCGAAATTCTTCGGGAAAACAAAGCCCAGCATCAACCCGAGTCCGATGGACATATCCGAGTACGCGCTGAAGTCGAAATAGATTTGAAACGCATAAGCCACGGCCCCCACCCACGCGTCCACCAAACCGATGGAACCCGCGTCGAAGGCCAGATCCGCGACCTTCCCGCACGGATTGGCCAGCAGGACTTTCTTCGCCAGGCCGAGGCTCAGGAACGCGACGCCGCGGGCGAACTTCTCCACCGTGTAAGTCCGGTGTTCCAGTTGGCGGGCGACTTCCGAGTAACGAATGATGGGACCCGCGACGAGTTGCGGGAACATCGACACGAAGCAGGCGAAATCTATGAAGTTACGCTTGGCTGCCGCGCTGCCCCGATACACGTCGATGGTGTAACTCATGGATTGGAAAGTGTAGAAGCTGATGCCGAGCGGCAGCGCCACGGCGAACGCCAAGTCGAGCCGCAATCCAGGCAAACCGAGAGCCTCACCGACGCCGTTCAAACTCTCGGTCGCGAAGTTGAAGTATTTGAAGAAGCCGAGCAGCCCGAGGTTCGCGCAGATGGAAATCCCGAGTGCCCAACGTTGCTTTCTCGAACGCGGCCCGCCAACCGGGAGCGGTTCCAGCGAGCCGTCTTCGTTGGGCCGGCCCGCAATGACCAAACCGGTGTAGTAATCCAGCGTCGTGCTAGCGAGCAGCAGCACGAGGAACAACGGATTGGCCCAGCCGTAAAAGACAAAACTGAGAAGCGTTAATGCCAGATGTTTTCCGCGTCGCGGCAGCGCGTAATAAAGCGCGAGCGCGAGCGGCAGAAAATAGAACAGGAATAAATGGGAGCTGAAAACCATGGCGCAAGGCAGCCTGCGGGAAACGCTATGGCACGTTCGTCGCAGCCGCCGCGGCGGGAGCGTCGGTCGCGACCACCACCTCCGGGCGGAGGTCGTAGTAGAGCGGTAGATTGAATTCCTCCGAACTGCTTACCACCCGTTCACTTTCCAACTGCGGATGTTTTTCAAACGGTTCGAGAACCAAAGAATAGCTTTGCCCAATTTTCAAACTCTGAACCGACGGCGAGATTTGTGCGTCGAGGACACCCCATTGAGCGACTTGGATTTTTTCGGTTTTCGAGGGGCGGGCCTCCGCAACGCCGATTCGGTATGTGTTCACGACCAGTGCGCGCCGGTACGGATGAATGGAGGCCGGGTCCGGCACGACGGACCGGTCCAGCAGCACACCGGTGACGGCCAGCCTGGGCAAAGGTTTCCGTTCCAGCTTTTGCGCGTAGAACTGGTACTTGGCGCCCGCTTCCGCCGCCGGAATAAACCGGCTGTAAATCGCAACGCCTTCCAGGCTCCCAGCCCAATTGCGCCCGCCCGTCTTTTCATCACCGAAGACCAATGACATCGCCGCCCAATCCGAGAAATCTCCGCGCAGGCGACCGCTGGTGACGGTGGGCTTTCCGTTCCGATAGCAAACCAACTCGCCGTCACGGTACGTCACAATAAGATGCGTGCTCCGCCCCGGCTCGACTTGGCCGAGCGTGATAACCGGTGGAGAAGCACCGCGCCGGCGCTCGCCAGCGGTGCTG
>Ga0163152_10003418_pt1 | contig 20663 bp, 16 predicted proteins | sample OliLakLV19MP8IB2_FD_148635 | JGI IMG/M metagenome (GOLD analysis project Ga0163152, IMG submission 148635) | Freshwater microbial mat bacterial communities from Lake Vanda, McMurdo Dry Valleys, Antarctica - Oligotrophic Lake LV.19.MP8.IB-2 | ecosystem: Environmental > Aquatic > Freshwater >...
GAAGGTCGGGTGTTCACGGACAAGGTGCCGGACGCCGCCGTGCTCGGCAGCTTCTGGGCGCTCGCGGAGGGGAACAAGATCGTCGGCATGCGCGCCGAGTGGGACGAGCGGCGAGAGGAACGCGAGCGCGTGACCGCGACGTTCACCACGCTCGAGATCCTGCGCGCGAATCCGGGGAAGAGCGTGACGCTCGTCTACGGCATCGACAAAGAGAAGGAGACCTACACGGGCACGCTCGCCGAAGTCCTCGAGACGATGCCGGCGTCGACGCCGCCCGCTCCACAAGGCGCGATCACCGGGCCGATCGGCGAGAGCGTGCGCGCGATCGAACCGATCGGCGGACAGTTCCTCGTGCTCGACACGACGACAGGCCGCGTCGTGCTCCCGATCGGCGGCATCCGCACCGTCTCCGGGAAGGATCTCGTCACGAAGATCACGAAGCGCGAGGAGGTCGTCACGCGCTCGAAGAAGCTCTCGTTCGATCTCGGGAAGGAGTCCGCGGGCAAGAGCGTGAAGCTGCGCGTCTTCTACTTCACGCCCGGCATCCGCTGGATCCCGACCTATCGCGTCGGCGGCGATCTCGACGGCGGCAAGGCGGAGATCGCGCTGCAGGGCGAGATCCTCAATGAGGAAGAGGATCTCATCGACGCGGCGATCGACCTCGTCGTCGGCGTGCCGAACTTCCGCTTCAAGGGAACGATCTCCCCGCTCTCGCTCGAGAAGGTGATGCAGAACGCGCTCGCGCAGGCGGCGCCGAGCCTGATGGGCTCGATGTCGAACGGCAACGACTTCAGCAACGCGTCCTTCCGCTCGCGCGGCGGCGAGTACCACAACGAAGCGGACGACGACAGCATGGCCATGGAGGAAGGCGGCGAACCCGAGCTCCCCGCGGAGCTCACGGCGGCCGCGGCGCAGGATCACTTCGTGTATTCGGTGAAGTCGTTTTCGCTGAAGAAGGGCGGTCGCGCGACGGTGCCTCTGTGGCAGACCAACGCGCCGGTCCGTCATCTCTACACGCTCGACGTGGACGTGGTGCGAAGCGGCGAGAGCTACACGAAATACGCGTCGATCGGTGGCAGCGGGTATCCGGCGGGGCGCTCGCCGATGCGCATGCAGAAGAACGAGGTGTGGCACCAGCTCGAGCTCGGAAACCCCGGCTCGATTCCGTGGACGACGGGCGCCGCCTTCGTCACGAGCGGCGTGATGCCGGTGGCGCAGGAGCTCCTCGGCTACACGCCAGCGGGCGGACGCACACTGCTTCCGGTGACGATCGCGCCCGACATCCGCGGCGAATACGAGGAGGAAGAGATCGAGCGGCGCGCGAGCGCGCGCAAGTGGAACACGGTGACGTACGCGCAGATCAAGAAGAAGGGCACCGTGAAGGTGAAGAACCACCGCAAGGAGAAGGCGACGATGCAGGTGCGCGTGCAGGTGGGCGGCAAGGCCGAGAGCGCGACGAACGCCGGCAAGATCCGCCTGGACGAGCACCGCGCGACCGACTGGAACGGCTACGCGGAAGCGCTCAACAATCACAGCGAAGTCACGTGGGAGCTGACGCTGAACCCCGGCGAGACGCGCGAGCTCGACTACACCTTCTCCTTCTACGCCCGGTGAGGTGACCACGAGGTGAAGCGACCGCCCTCACCCTGAGCGAGGGCCGCGGCAGTTTGCGGCCCGAGTCGAAGGGCCGTGAGGGATCACCAACAGCCCTTCGACTCGTTTCGCTCGCTCAGGGTGAAGGGGTTCCGAGGTGCCGCGAAACGTCGGTCTGCTTGCGATGTGCCTCACGTCACTCGGTGCGGAAGCCGCCGAGCCGGTCGATGGCCGGCGGCGTTTCGACGACGACGCCTCGACGGGGACGGAGCGCACGCTGCGCCCGTTCGTCGCACTCGAGCTCCTCTATTAACGAAGGATGCGCCGCAGCGCGACGCCCATCATCGCGATCGCGATGACGGCCCACGCGAGACCCCACACGAGCGCGGGGATCCCGGTGCGCGCGGCGAGCATCGTTGCGTCGCTCGTGCCGGCAGCGTTCCACTGCAAGACGTCCTCGCGGATGTCGATGAGCGAGTAGAGCGCGCTGACCGTCGCGATGTAGACGAGGCCCCAGCGCACGACGCTTTCGGGAGCGGCGCGCGCGGCCCACGCGAAGAGCGTCGCGATCAGCAGCGAGAAGAGCAGCGTCGGACTGAACGCGCCCGTCGAGAACGCGACGCCGCAGCCGGCGAGCAACACCGCGAGCACGAGCAGCGTGTTCCGCGCGGAGCGCGGACGCGTGGCGGCGACCATCAGCAACGCGCCGAAGAGCGCGCTCGCGAGATACCCCGCCTGCAGGATGACGAACGGGATGCCGCCGACGGTGCGCGCCTGGCCCGAGAGGTTGGTGCGGATCTCCAGGCTGCGCACTTCGCCGCCAGTGAGGATCGCGGCAAGCGCGTGTCCGCACTCGTGCACGAACACGACGAGCAGTTGGATGGGCCATGTGAGCCACGTGTCCCAGAAGACGAACGTGACGGCGACGGCGATCGCGAACACGCCGACGGGTCCCCACGGGATGTGGAAGCCCTGGCGTCGGGTCACGCGCCGTTCCCCTGATCCGGCGCATTTCGTAGCGGCGGCAGGCGAGCTGAACTGCGCTCGGTTGCCGCCACTCGCGCCGGATCCGGATCGGTGCCGGTGAGGCGGCGCACGAGGAGCGTCGCGCCGACGACCGCGCCGGGCATCGCGAGGAGATTCATCAGCGGGACCATGAAGAGCAGGAACGCCGCGATGCCGAAGCCGAGCACCTCGAAGCGATGCCGCGGATCCCAGTGGAAAGAGAGGCGCGAGCGCAGCTTGTGTCCGCGTCGCTCCAGCGGGATCTGCACGATCTCGAGCGCGATGAACCATCCCGATACGACGCCGGCGACGACGGGCACGACGGTCTGACCGACGAACGGGATGAAGCTCGCCGCGAAGAGCGGCACGAGGAAGCAGACATACGCGACGATGGTGATGCTCGACTCTAGGGTCGCGCGCGGGAGTGTGTGCCACCACGGCGTGTCGGTGCCGGGCGGCGCGTTGCCGCGCTCCTTCTCGACGGTGTCCGAGATGATCTCGAAGAACGGCTGCCCGATCACGTTCGTGATTTCCGCGAAGCTCACGACGACGAGAAGCAGGAACGTCGCGACGACGGCAGCGCCGATGGAGAAGCGGACGACGGTGCGCAGGAACCCCGGCCAGGCGTCGGCGAACGGCGTGACGAGCCGAGTGAAGTCGTCGAGCCAGAATGCGAGCAGGAAGACCAGCACGAGCAGGATCCCCGCGGAGACGGCGACGGGCGCCATCCCGTAGAGCCACAGTCCGGGCCGCTTCACGAAAAGGGAGATGCCGCGCGGGACGAAAATTGCGCCGTCGAGCAAACGCCGAAAACGCCCTCGTGAGAGGCGGCCTTCCCCATGATCGGTCGTTGCGCCTACGATGGTGGTCTGCATGCACACGGTCCTCATTGCGGATGACGAGCCCGACATCCACAGCCTGCTGCTGGCCTTCCTCGACAAGACGAAGGTTCGCGTCGTCTCCGCGTTCGACGGTCGGGAGTGTCTCGAGAAGATAGCGTCCGAGAGCCCCGACCTCGTGCTGCTGGATATCATGATGCCGCATGTCGACGGGCGGGATGTGCTCGCGAAGGTGCGGGCCGAGAAGGACGTGACGGGGATGATCGTCCTCCTGTTCTCGGCACGCGGAGAGCAGAGCGATCGCCTCGTGGGTCTCGAGCTCGGCGCCGACGACTACATCGCGAAGCCGACCCACATGGGATCGCTCGCGCGGAAAATCGAGTATCTGCTCGACAAGAAGACGCCGCGCGAGCCGTCGAAAGGTTGATCCGTGCAGTGGCTCGCGCTCGCGGCCGCGATCGGCATCGTTCCGCCACAGCCGGCGCCGCTGATCGGCGTGCCGCCGACGGACACGACGCGGTGGTGGCTGGAGAACGACGGCCGTCCGGTCGGCGTCCCGGATGCGGACGTCGATGCGCTGCGGGCGTGGGCGATCACGCTCGGCGATCCGGACGTGCTCGTCGCGATCGTGGACTCCGGTGTGGACGTGACGCATCCGCAGCTCGCGGCGGCGATCCGCGTGAACGCCGGAGAGATCCCCGCGAACGGACTCGACGACGACGGCAACGGCTACGCGGACGACGTCACCGGCTGGGACTTCGCGGACGACGACGCGGACACGTTCGATCCGTTCGCGATCACGCACGGCACGCCGGTCGCGGGCCTGGTCGCGGGTACGACCACGGGACTCGCGCCGGGCGTGTCGCTGCTCCCGGTCAAAGTGTTCTCCAATTCGGGGATCGATCCGGACTTCGAGGCGGTCGCGATCGAGGGGATCTACTACGCGATCGACCAGGGCGCGGACGTCATCCAGATCGCATGGACGATGGGTGGCACGCCGGGCGCCGCGTTCGACGCGGTGTTCGCGGCAGCGGAAGCGGCGGGCGTCGTCGTGGTCGTCGCCGCGGGGAACGACGCGCAGGATCTCGATGCGACGCCGGAGTATCCCGCGTCGTATCCGACGGTGATCACGGTCGCGGGGACCGATCGCTACGATCGCTTTGTCGATCTCACCCCGCTCTTCGTGAGCGCGTCCGGTCCGGCGACGGTCGAGCTCGCGGCCCCCACCGAGAAGCTCACGACCACCGTGCCGCTCGCGAACGATCCGGATGGCGAGGCGCTCTTCACGGGGACGTCGGCGGCGGCGCCGCTCGTGTCCGCGACGGTCGCACTCATGCTGTCGGCGAATCTCGCGCTCACGCCGCCCGAGGTGCGCGCGATTCTCGCGGCGTCGGGAGACTCCCTGCCCTCTCTCGCGGGCCGCGTGTCGGGAGGGCGGCTGAACGCGGGGAACGCGGTGCTGATGGCGACGGGCGAGCCGGGCGATCTGCCGGTCGCGAGGCTCGGCCCGGTGCATCGCGCGGACCCGATCGTGGCGACGATCTACGACGGCCGCACGTCGTCGGACGCGGACGTGGCGCACTGGCTCTTCGTGGATCGCGACGACCCGCGCGATGTGTTCGTGACGGAGCATCGCTTCCGGCACGGCGGCCTCTGGCCGGTGACGCTCGAGGTCGTATCGGCGGGCGGCTTCTCGCACACGGCGCACACGGAAACGCTCGTGCCGTTCCGCGGGACGCCGTATCCGCGCAGCGATGCGAGCGCGCATCCCTACGCTCCCGGCGCGCAGCTCGTGACGGTGAGCGTGCCTGGCGCGAACGCGCTGCGCCTCCACTTCACGGAGATCGGCCTCTCGCCCGGCGACGCGATCGTGATCTTCGACCAGGCGCAGGGCGGCGTGCGGACGATCGAGGGCAGCGCCGTCGATCACACGGAGCTCGTGCGCGGTGAGACGGCGTATCTGTATCTGCTCGGCGTGACGGGCGGTGCATACGGCTTCGCGCTCGATCGCGTGGACGCCGCGTTTCCGGGCGACGCGAATCGCGCGCCGGTGATCTCGGTGTCGGGCGCATCGGGCGCGGCCCGCGGAACCGTCGTGCCGTTCGAGGCGACGGCGAGCGATCCCGACGGCGATGCCGTCGCGATCTCGTGGCGGATCCTGCTCGCGCCCGAGGGATCGACGGCGGCGCTTTCGTCGCTGATCGGCGAGATGTCGTCGCTGACGCCCGACGAGCGCGGTGAGTACGCGATCGCGGTGACGGCGAGCGACGGCGTGAGCGAGAGCTCCACGATCACGTGGGTCGTTACGCGCGAGCGCGACGACGAGGGCGTCGCGTGTTCCGCCGCGCCCGGCCGCGGCTCGCCGCTCGCGTTCGCGCTCCTCGCTCTGTCTCTCGCACTCGCAAGAGCGAGGCGGTGCAGTTCCGCCACCCTCACCCTGAGCGAGCGAAGCGAGTCGAAGGGCCGTTCGAGATCAGCAAGCCCTTCGACTCGGCCGCAAACTGCCGCGGCCTCGCTCAGGGTGAGGGTTGCAGAACGCGCCGCGGGAGATCCCGGAGGATCTGCTCGTCGGGATAGCGGCTCTGCGCTCGCTTGAACGCGGCGATCGCACCGGTCCGGTCGTCGTGCGCCACGAGCAGAAGGCACGACAAAATCTCGTGTTCCGCGCCGCGATCGGGCGGCTTGTTCGTCGCGTAGCCGAGATCCGCAGCCGTGCGATGCACGCCCGAATCAAGGATCGTGCGTCCGACGAGGAGCGGCCGCAGGTGATCCTCCGCTTTTTCCATCAGCGCGAACTTCAGAAACCTCCGCACCTCCGCGAGTCGTTTCCCTTCGTCCTGCGTCATCCCACTTTCGCTGCCCGCCGCAATCGCTTCGCGGCACGCGCGTAGCAATCCCTCATACGCCTCGAGCGCCTTCTCCCATTCGCCGGCGACGCGCTGCACTTCCGCGAGCACGCGAAGCGCGGGGATCGAGCGCGGGGCCAGACGCAGCGCCGCTCGCACGACGCCGAGCGCCGCGTCGACACGATCGGGCAGCAGGATTCGCGCACACGCGCAGGCGACATCGACGTCCTCCGGCGCGATCGCGGTGAGCAGCTCGAGCGCACGGCGCCGCACGTCGATCGGCGGCTCCTCGTGCCGAGGGCGCTTCGCGAAGTTGCCGAGCAACGCCCACAGGACGTCTTTTGCGCCGTCGGTCTCGCCCCCGCGCGCCTTCTCCTCGGCGAGATAGAGGGCTTCCTCGTCCTCCGTCACTCTTTCATTCTACGCGGGCGCGCGGTATCCCTTCGACGCCATGCTCGACATCCACCGCCTCGCGGCCGAAACCGACGCCGTCTGCAAACGCCTCGACGACCGCGGACCCGGTCACAGCGACCTCGCACGCCAGGCGCTCGCGAAATACGAGAAGTGGAAGTCGTTCAAACACCAGGCCGAGACGAAGCAGGCCGAGAAGAACGCCATCTCGAAGCTGACCGGACAGGTCGCGAAGGCGAAGTCGTTCGACGAGCTTGCCGCGCCGCTGAAGGAGCAGGTCGAGAAGCTGCTCGGCGAGACCGCCAAGAAGGGCACGCCCCTCGAGGCGATGAAGGAGCACGGGAAAACGCTCGGCGAGTCGATCAACTCGCTCAACGCGCAGGCCGACGCGCTCGAGACTGAGTGGAAGGGACTGTTGCTGACGATCCCGAATCCGCCGCACCCGTCGGTGCCGCTCGGCAAGGGGGCGGAGCAGAACGAAGTGAAGAAGTCGTGGGGCGAGATCCGGAAGTTCGACTTCACGCCGCTCGATCATGCGGACCTCGGCGAACGTCTCGGGATCCTCGACTTCGCGCGTGGCGTGAAGATCGCGCAGGCGCGTTTCACGCTGCTGCGCGGATGGGGCGCGAAGCTGCAGTGGGCGCTGATCTCCTACATGCTCGACCTGCATCAGAAGCACGGCTACTCGCACGTGTGGCCGCCGTTCATGGCGAACGCCGAGTCGATGACGGGCACGACGCAGCTGCCGAAGTTCGAGATGGATCTCTTCAAGGTGGAGAAGCGCGGCGACGACGAGAAGACGCTGCGCCAGCTCTACCTGATCCCGACGGCCGAAGTGCCGGTCACGAACATGTATCGCGACGAGATCCTGCCGCCCGGATCTCTGCCGCAATCGCTCGTCGCGTATACGCCGTGCTTCCGCTCGGAGGCCGGCAGCTACGGCAAGGACACGAAGGGTCTCATTCGCCAGCACCAGTTCGAGAAGGTGGAGCTCGTGAAGTTCACCGCGCCCGAGGACAGCGAGGCCGAGCACGAGAAGCTCGTATCGGACGCCGAGCGCGTGCTCGAGATGCTCGAGCTTCCGTATCGCCGGATGTTGCTCTGCACGGGTGATCAGGGTTTCGGCGCCGCGAAGTGCTACGACCTCGAAGTGTGGCTGCCCGGGCAGAACGCCTATCGCGAGATCAGCTCGTGTTCGAACTTCCTCGATTTCCAGGCGCGTCGCGCGGACATCAAGTTCCGCCGTGACGCGCAGAGCAAACCGGAGCTGGTCCACACTCTGAACGGCTCGGGGCTCGCGGTCGGGCGCACGCTCGTCGCGATTCTGGAGAACTACCAGCGCGCCGACTGCTCGGTGGAGATCCCGAAGGTGCTGCGCAGCTACGTGGGCGGCGCGATCGAGATCCCGGCACCCGGCCGCTGATCGATGGCGACGGAGTCGGGCCCCGGCGACTGCCTCACGTGTGGCCGCACGATCGACGAGTCGCGTGCGCTCGAGACGAACTACCTCCACGGCGAGTTCGGAAAGCCCGGAGGCCCGCAGGACTGGTATGCGTGCGCCGGCTGCCTGAACGTTTTCCGGATCACGTGGGAGCCGATTCGCGGCATCGGTAACGACGCATGGGCGATGTTTCCGACGAGCGAGATCCTGATCCCCGGTGCCGCCGTCGCTCACGTGATCGAGCGCGTGCGCACGACGATCGCGGCCGGAGAGCCGTCGCGTGCGCTGGCCGAGTTGGGCGAGGCCCCCGAGTCGTGGCGGCTCATGGAAATCCCGGAGGTGATTGCGGCGGCGTGCCCCGCGTTCCGTGGGCGCGCAATCACGACGACGCACCTCGTGTTCGCCGTGACGTCGATGAAATATGCGGACCCGGTCGGTGGCGAGTGGTGCGTCCCCTATCCGATCGTGCGTCTGCGTGACGAGACTCCGGAGGTCGTCGAGCGCCTGTTGCGCGAGCCCGACGTGAACGGCTTCCGCAAACCGAAGCGCCACCGCGGATCGGCGAACGCATCCGCCCTGATGACGCTCGGCACGAGAGTCCTGCTCGCCGGCAGCAGCGGCCCCCTCGTCCACGTGCGTCCCGCCTCGCCAATGTGGGAGCACAGCGGCGAGCTCGCCCATTTCCTCATCACCCTCGAGCGTCTCGCCCTCGACCCGCTCTCACCCTGAGCGAGCTCCACCCTGAGCGGCGTTCCACCTCACCCTGAGCGAGCGCCGCCGTTCCGCCACCCTCACCCTGAGCGAGCGCCGCGGCAGTTTGCGGCGCGAGTCGAAGGGCTCTCTGCGAGAGAACCGTTTTCTCGTTTCGAGTACCGTCTCCGGATGCTCCTCCTCCTGACCGCCCTCCTCGCCACCGCCGCGCCCGCTCAAATGATCATCCTGACCGGCGGCTCGACGCAGGCGGAGGCCGAAGCCCGCCTGAAGAACCTGAAGCCGGTTCTCGACCGCGGCGGTGATGGTCACGTTCGAGGACGGCTATCCGCGAATCGAGAAGAGCGACGACACCGAGGGGCTGAAGCCGTGCTTCTTCATCGTGGTCGCGGGCGTGTGCGAGCCGGCGAGCGCGAAGCCGGGGCTGGACGCGCTGAAGCTCCTGGTGCCCAGCACCTACGCGAAGCCGATCACGTGCGCATCGATGGGCGAGTCACCGGGCGCCGGCCGCGGCATGGTCGCACGAGGGCACGGTGACGAAGGGCAAGCAGCGCGTGCACGCGTCTCAATACGTGTACACGGAGGACGGCGGCGAGTTCGAGAAGAAGGAGTGGGCGGCGATCGCGATCCTCGAGGGCGCGGCGAAGGACGCCGTCGCGGAAGCGCACGTGATCGGGAGCGAGGGCGAGTTCGCGACCTTCGGTTCGATCGCGGAGAAGGGCACGAGCATCGTGCTGATCGACGAGCACGCCGACGGCACCTGCCTGGGCCCCGGCACGATCGGCGTCTTCGAGGAGCGGATCACGTGTCCGCATCAAAAGCCGCTCGATCCAGATCGAGCGCAAGCCCAAGAAGCTGAAGGACCACGAGTGCCCCGCAGAAGAGAGCTACGGCGACGCACCGCCTGATCCTCCGGAAGGCGACTGATTGCTCGTCTCCTGTTCCGGGCGATCCGTCGAATCGCTTTCCTTGGCGGAGGGCGAGGGACTCGAACCCCCAACCGCTTTTACACGGTCACGGTTTTCAAAACCGCCTGACGCACCCATGTCGGGCCCTCCGTAGTGCTCCTCAGCATGGCAGTTTGGGCAGAGGATCTCGAGATTCTCAAGAGCGTTGTTCTTGGGGTTCCGGTCTTTGTGGTGGACGATGAGGATCCGGATCTTCGAATACGGACAGCGCTCACAGTGAGGGCCACGCAACTCGATGAGCTCGGCCTTCAGGATCCTGATCGTCGTGACCCTGTCGTTCGGCCGTCCCTGTCTGTATTTGATCCCCGCGCGCAGCCGGTTCGCACATGCCCGAGAACACGACTTTCGCTTCTCGTGCGCGAGAAGGATCGCTCCGCACGCGGGACACTTCTTCTCCTTGCGCCGAGACTTCGCATAGCAGGCATGCGTACAGAACGCGCGGCGCGTCCTGATCTCCCAAGGCTTGCGATAGACGGGCGTTCCGTCCACCACGCATTTCGTATTCGGTCGCATCCACGTTACGATACCAAAGTATCGTCCATCTGTCGCTTGAATTTCACGCCGACAGAGTGTTTCCTCTCCGGCTCACAACAGAAGTCTTGGAAAGATGGCCGAGTGGTCTAAGGCGCCCGCCTGCTAAGCGGGTCTACGTGCGTAAGTGCGTAGCATGGGTTCAAATCCCATTCTTTCCGCCAACGAAGTCGAAGCCCCGCGCCTACTTGGGCGGGCGGTAGCACGAGCGGTAGCAAGCGACACGAGGGAGCCCACCTCGGCAGTCACCTTGAGCTTGGCCACTTCCGCGCAGAGCGCCGGCCAGTCCCACGAGGTGTAGAGGTCGATGATCGATCCCTTCGGCCCGTGTGTGACGGCCTCGAGGAGATCACGACGGGCGCCATCGGTCCGCGCGAGCGTGATGAAGGTGCGACGGAGATCGTGCCCTCGCCTAGGGCGCATCTTCAGGCTCACCAGGTCGCGCTGGAGAAGGAGCCATGATGAGTTGGGTGCGCGCCGGGACAGCGTGGGGGTTGGCACGATCAGGTCGTCTCCGTTCGGCTTGCGACCGTAGACGGACGACCATCCCGAGAGCTTCCAGGTAGCGAGGATCTTCGCCAACAACGGGTGGACCGGCACCCGCCGCGGAACGCCTGTCTTCGTCTTGCTGAGAGTGATCGCACCGAGAGGCTCCTCGCCCGGGTCGACCTGTCGCCAGCGAAGAGCGGCCGCCTCTCCATGACGCAGGCCTGCCAGCGCTTGAAGGGAGTAGAGCACCCGGCGATCCGGCGGAAGTTCGGTTGCTGAAATCAACCGCTCGACCTCGGTGCGGCTGTAGATCGCGGTGGCCCTCCACTCCGGGTCCTTGTCCACTTTCTTCGGAAGCGTGTGAGCGTCGACCACACACGGGCTGGTGGTGATCCTCTCGTCGACGACCGCCGTCCGGAACATCGAGAACATCGTGCGGTAGACGTGAATGATCGACCGAGGGGCGAGCTCCCTCGCCTGTCGCAGCGAGAGCACGAGATCGCGGACCTGCTTCGGTCTCACCTGATCGAGCTTCAGTCGACCGAGCACGGGCAGGACGTGGTTTTCCAGCCGGCTCTCGTCGGCTTCGACACTGACGAGCCCGAGTGCCCTGCGTCCCTTGATCCACTGCTTCGAGTACTCGCTCACGGTCAACGGACGCTCGCCGCTCTTGCCGTCGGCCGCCTGTCGCTCGTCGTAGACGCGCTGCATCTCGTTGGCGAAGCGCTGGGCCTTCGCCTCCTCACCTTCACGGAACGGTGTCGGCTTCCCGATCCACCGCTTGCCGAGCTTCACCCGGGCCCACAGCTTCTTGCCTTTCACGTAGAGGCTAGCCATGACGCGTCTCCTTTTTCGCGGCCTTCAACGCTGCGACGCGCACCCAAGTCGAGACCGGGAGGAGTGCCTTGCGCGCGGCGCCTTCGAGCGCGCGGTACTCACTCTTGGTGAGGGGCAGGCGGACGCTGAACACTCTCCGATCTGCCGGTGCCTTAACGTTTACCATTTTCATATTATGACACGCTTTGGACATGTCAGGTCCGGCCGTTCCTGCGGGTCGAGTTCGCGTACTCGGCCGCGACCGCGCTCCGAGCCAACGCCTCGGGGGATTGATTCGTCGAGTCATCCGGCGCCGGCGACGAAAGCAACCGCTCCAAGTCGCTGCGGCGCACACGAAGCTCTCGGCCGGCCTGGCAACGCTGCAGGCGACCGGCCGAGATCTCACCGCGGATCCAGCCCGGCGATACGTCGGCCAGCTTCGCCGAGGCCGCCACCGACAGGAACGTGTCCTCGTTCGTCGAAGTCCCTGCATCGAGTTCCTCCCGAACGACGCGACGGAGGAGTTCCTCGAGAGCACGCTCGTCGAAGATCATGAGCACCCCTCCCCGGCCCAGCCGTCCAGATCACCGTCAGGATCCTTTGGATTCCCTGCGGGGGGGCCTAACGGCCCCCCTACCGCTGGCAGCGAATACAACGGATGCCCTGCTATGCCCTGCTGCTGGGCTTCCAAGGCACCGGAAGGGCTTCCCAGAAGGGCTTCTGCCCCGGAGCCCGGCAAGGCAGTCGGCACAAAATACCGATATGGGTCACCCTTCTTGCCGGCGCCCTTCCGGCCGACCTTCTTGGCGAAGACGAGCATCTTCAGATGGCGCTTCGTTTCGCCGTCGTTGAGCTTGGCGTTCCGTGCGATCTCCTCCTCCAGCATGTCCGGCTTCCGGGCAATCGCGCGCAGGATCTTGGTAGGCGCATCGACGATGCCCTCGGCACCTCGTGGCGGAACGGTCGCCTGTTCGTCCACCTCGTCGAGCACGCATGAGGTCACCAACTCGCCGTCCTCGTCCTGCATGGGCTCGCCGTCCGGACGGAGCAACTCAACGACCCGCAACCGAAAGGACATGGGCGCCGCAGGAGCGGTGTCCTTAGACTTCTTCGAAGTCAGGACGATCCGTCCGTCATCGCGTCTTGCCAGTTCGAATCCGTCGTCAACGCCGCAGTGCAGTGCATACGACCCTCGCGCGCGGTCCTTGGCGGTGAGTCCGGTATGGTGGATGACCTCGACCGTTGCCCCTCGCGCGGCCTCGCGAATCCGGTCCACTGCAGCGACGAAGGCGCTCATGTCCTCCGTTGAGTTTTCGTCTCCTGGTCCGAAGGTCCTCGCCAGCGTGTCGAGGACCACGAACACGGGCGGAGCTGGGAGACTAGCGATCGCCGCGACCACGGCGTCGACTGAGCCTGTGTCCACGAGTCCCACGACTCCCTCGTGCAGATAGAGCGTGGCGGGAAGTGGGACTCCCTCCGTTTGCTCCAGTGCAGCGAACCTCCGTCGGATGCCGGATTGCCCTTCCCCCGCGATGTAGACCACGGGACCACGCGTCACTCGGCGCCCAAACCATTGGCGTCCGGTGCTGATGGCGTACGCGAGCGAGACAGCGAACACGCTCTTGCCGACGCCGCTGTCGCCGTAGAGGAGCGCGAGCGTGTCTCGAGCATGCACGCCCTGGACGAGCGAGACCGGCGCCCGCACGTGAATGTCAGTGATTGGGACGAGCCGGAAACCGCGCGGACGAGTCTCGGCAGTGAGCGACTCACAGCCGACTCTCATCGCCACTCCGAGAGCTTCCACGTCCGCGGTCGGCTCGTATCCGCGCTGGATGATCTCACTCGCCGTTTTGATCAGCTTCCGGAGCGTCGCCTTCTCGCGGACGATCTCTGCGTGGTGGACGAGGTTCGCCGCTGAGGCCACGTGGTTGGAGAGGCTCGCCACATACGCCACACCGCCCGCCGCGTCGATCCGGTCGGTCTGCGTCAGGTGCTCGGCGAGCGTGAGGATGTCGATAGGCCGGTTCTTCTTGGCCAACTCGGCCATCGACTCGAAAACGAGGCGGTGGTTCTTGAAGTAGAAGTCGTCGCTCTTCAGGTGCTCCGTCGCAACCGTGAGGGCCGCATGGTCGAGCAAGATGGCGCCGAGGACGGCCTGCTCCGCCTCCAGGTGCTGAGGCGGGATGCGCCCGGAAACGTCAACGGTCTCGGGATCGACGGCCGACACCGTGTGAAAACGCGGGCCGGTCACGAGGCACCGCCGGCGCCGAGTACTACATGAGGTGGCGGTTCTTCACCGCCGCCGTCGCCGTCAGAAGCGGAGGCGGTCTTGCTGCTCGATCCAGTGCGTACCGCAGGCGTTGTGTAGCCGCGTGATCGGGGGATCCGGACGTGGATGGTGACGACCGGCGTAAGACAACGGGGGGGCCGCGGAGTGGACCGCCTTGAGGTCCGCCACGCATTCGGGCTCACGACTCGAGCTGCGTTGCATCCGGCGAACGCGGAAGAAGAGATGCCCAGATCTGCCGCGGCTTGGGCCTCGAGTTCAGCGAGCCTGTCTCGGGCCTCGGAAAAGACAGCGGAGAACTCCGCCGATTTTGAGCGCCACTTTCCCACGACGAAATGCGAAACGCGCGCAAGTAGGTGGGGCGACAAGAGCCTGGGTGCTAGTGTGTGGCCAGCCTGCATGAGCTCCTCCGTGAGCCTGCGGGTCACGCGCCGGCTGGATACCGTCGCGGCGTCAGATCCCGGTGGCAGCCGGGCCTGACGCGACGTCGACTCTACTGCACGATCGTCGCGCGGTCGCTGCTCACGAATTATTATTCCTGAGCCATTGACAGGTTTACGCGTCGTCGTCGCTTGCGCTTTTGTGGCTGACTTTTCGCGCACTCGCGCCACGACCTTTCCGACGAGATCAACGGCGAACGCCGGTTTTCGATGATTCCGAGAGGAGTTGGCGGCGTCCGCCGCCCGGGTAGACATCGAAAGGAGCGCCGGAAACTAGTTTGTGGTACCACTTTCGACCACCAAACGGTCGAGTTTCGCGGTCGGAACACTGATTCACGCGAGAGAAACACGGTCTCGCCCCCGATTCGTCGCGACGAATCGCATCTGGACGTCGTTTCTTCGCTACTAATTGGTCTCGCGCCTCATTCCTTCGACAAATCCCGCGCGAATCCAGTCATCGAACCGACGTTCTTCTCAAAAAATGGAGGGCTGAGGTCGTTTCACTGATCGAAATGCAAGCGCCCGTCCCGTGCCCGTAGTCGGAAGGCCCGCGGTAGGTTGCGGACCCACTATTCATGCGGATGCCCTCGCCTACATCGCCACCTTCAGTGTGGGACGTTACCGGGGCCAGGTTCTGCCCCCGTAACGCTTGTCGCATCACGAGCGCGACTTGCTTACATCGAATCGACCCGCTTGATGAAGTCGTCCTTGATCTCCAACGGGCCGACATCAACGAGACGAAACACGAGGCACCGTCGAGCATGATCGACGATCCGGCGCCAAAGCACGTTCGTGTGCTCCTTCTTGCGCGATGGCACCGTTTCGCCATGTGCGTAGGCGCTGCGAATGTCATACGCCTCGCGGATGTCCTTGGTGGCGGATGCCCGATCATGTCCAAGAGCCCCGAGAACCGAAGCGGCGCGATGCGAGAGAAGACTCTGCTTGCCGTCGGAGCGACGAAGGAAGAGCGCTTCGAGGCACGTTACGACACTGGTCATCCGCACTTCGACGTCTCCTGGCGAGAGCAGAGCCTCGCGGTAGCGGCGGAACGCGAGCTGTTCGGGCGTCGGGTCGGTCGACGAAGACCGCCGCCAGTCGGGTCCGACAAGGATCGGCGCAAGCGATCCGTACAACGCCGACAGCCCCTGCTCCTCGGCCTCGCCAAGGACAGCATGGATGGTGGTGACGTCCCGGGGCCCCCGTCGGAGCCGGCCTCCGAACCACCAGCCCACTGCCGGCCTCATCCAGACATCGCTCGCGATCGCTGACACCGACTTGAAGAGACGCAGTGCGTCGACCACGACTTCCACGAGAGTTTGGACCTCGCCAGGTCCGATGGCGTCGACCGTCGCAGTGAGGATTCCTGTCGGCGAGTTCGTCCCGAGAGGAGCGTGCCCGATAATGTTCGGGCCGAATTCTTCGAGCTCGAGGTCCGACGACGTAGGCCGGCGCAACTCGATCCCAGGAGCAACGCGAAGAGGCGTCTCGCCGACTCCGACGCCGTCCAGCCAAGCCGTCGCAATCCAGGGGCGCTTGATTCCTGCCAGCTCGGCGGCAGCAGACCGTCCGATCTCCTCCGGCGTCCCGGGCGATTCCTGGTAGATGAACGCGTTAACGACATGCCCGACGTCGGCTCGCGCCGAATCCGGATCGCACCGAAGCTCAGAGACGGCCCGGCTGACGCAACGAGCAAGGAGCTCGCGGACCGGTGGAGTTGCCTCGAGCGCGGCGATTTCTTCTCTCGTCCACGCCTCGCGCGACCCGAGAATCTGGCGGGCCGAGAACGTGGGGAACTCGGGATCGTACCGATAGTTCTCGATCTGCACGCGCTGGGTCATCGACCGTTTGACCATACCGCCCGCGCGCAGAGCACGGGTCTCTCGCTCGACGGCGCGAGCGAGGTCGGCGAGGTCTTCTTCGAGCGAGCGGGAGGTTGAGTTCATGGCGCGGCCAAACACGCTACGACGCCATCCCGAAGGAAGAGATTCGCTCGCACTTTGGAAGACATCGCGAGCCCGAGTGTAGTCCTGGCCTCTGACACGAAGAGGGCAACGCCGACGTACTCACCCGGAACTACGACAATGAGGCTCGCGACGTTGACTACGCCGACTTCGTTTCGATCACTACCGCGTCGGCGGAACTCCACGCCAATGAACGGACCCGTGAGCCTTTGAATGTGCGCCGGGATGTTTCCGACGTCGCCTCGAAGAGGACAACGTTTGGGTCGCTTCCCGTCTCCACGACCATCTGAACGACACGAACGCGAGGATCGCTTGCCGGTAGGACGACCAGGTCGCCGGGATGAAGAGTCCGTCCACCTTTGGCGAAACGTTCGGGATCGGCGACGACAGCAGCGGCATGGCTCGCGAGATTGATGTGAACGCGTAGCCAACGGTCACCATCAACGTGGTAGTGCGGCGTCCTACCGACGCTTTGCCGCAGGAGTTCCATGGCGCGAGTGTCGCCGACGAGGAAGGGACTGAGCCCGACGAGCAGGTCCGCAATATACCAACTGTCGTTCTCGAGGCCTTCCAGTCCTCCGCGCTGCGACGAGGCGTCGAGATCCACCTCGATCTCCCAGATGAGCCAGACCAGAAGCCCGACGACCGTGGAGAGCTCATCGAAGGACTCGTTCTCGTTTTCGGCAATTGCCCGTAGTGCGAGCGAATCCGCTCCCCATGCTGTCAGCAGCGCGGCTGTCTCGAACAGCGATTGCTCATCCTCGGGCTCGACAAGCTTGAGCCGCCGTCGTCGCCACTCGGGGCGCTGTTCGACGTGCCGAAGAGTGCAGATGACAGAGAGCACCGCTGCCAATTGAATGATCCCGCGTCGCGCGCAGTCCGGCTGCTCGGCGAGTTCGAGCTGCTCCTTCATCCGCTTGATCAGCCGTCGAACCTTGCCACGACAGGCTTTGGATAGCGCCTCGAACTCGGGGACGACCCGAGCAAGTTCGCCGCCTTCTTCGTCGTCGGCGCCGATTCCTTCCTCTTCACTCGGTGGCCGGGCAACCGCGTCCGCCGACAGCCCTTCACCGAGGCGATGCATTAACGCGTCGAGCAAGACAACGATGTCGCCGCTTGCAAGGCTCTTGCGCCTACGACTTTGTCTACGTCCAGCGGCGTCGACAGCGAGCGACTCTGGAGCCGGAACAGGTTCGGCCGCAGGCGCTCCCGCGCTCGCAGACCGCATCGGCGTCGGTCGGACGATTTCCTCGGAGTCGAAGATGACCTTCTCCGTGAGCTTCAGGAGCGCCTCGAGCTGTGCCGGATCTTCCTCGAGTCCGCCGAGCGCTGTTCGAAGTGCCTTTCGGGTGTCACCGAGATTCCGGGAGATCTCCTCGCTCCGGTGAACCACCAGGAGCAGCTCGCTGCCAGGACTCCGCGATTCCAGGAATCGCGCTCCCTCCCGAACAGCCTCTGGTGCGTCGATCGCCGTCGCGACTGCGCCGCGCACGGATGCCTCCCCGAGTAGCGCGCCGTCGTCGCCGACCCCTTGAAGAACGGTGCCCGCAGGAAGCGCTTCCTGCGCAAGAAAGCCGGCGGCCGTCGGAGTCGCGACCAGCACTCGCCCAGTTGGGTCGGGCTTCCTCTCGGCGGCCTCGATTGCCCGGCGCTGATCCACGGTCTGCCAGTCGTCGGCTGTAACGATCGGTGCCGCCATCAGGGCCGCGATCCCGATCGCTTTGTCAGCACCGGCGCGTCTGTCTGCGACGACTGCTTCTGCATTACGAGCGGAAGGGACAGCGAGAAATGCGGCGACGCTCGGATTCGCGCTCCCGCTGATCAGCAGCTGGCCGTCGGTGCCCGAGAACCATAGGAGTTTCGCGTGCAGGTAGGGGCGCGATCCCTCTCTGCGCTGCGGCACCTTCGCAACCCCAGCAACGTTGACGAACCTAACTCCCGGAAGCCTTGCTGCTTCGGCCGGATCGATATCCACCGACGCGGGATCGATGCCGACGACGAGCTCTCGTGGTTTTACGTCCGTGAGGACACGCCTAAGGAACGCGAGCTTGGGATCGAAAAACGGGCCACAAACGAAGGCCGTCGCAACCTTCGATGGGAGAATCGGCGTGATCTGGCTCCAAAGCTCCTCGCTGCTCTTCGAATGAAAAAGGACGCGTCGATCTTCGTCGTCAACTCCTACCGGTCCGCTCATCCATGGGACGCCGAGCTTTAGACCGGCAAACGCCTCAACCAGATCAGGAAGACCCGAAGGGACGAATCCCGCGAGGTAGTCGAATGCCTGTCGGAGGGGGCCCGCGCCGTTCCGGATCGACGCACCGCCAACCCTGAAGGCGTTGGTGATCTCGTCGTTCAGGCCAAACCCAGACAGAGTGAGGTTGTGGCTGCCGACGAAGAGCGCCCCCTTCGACTTTCCGACTCGAAGAAGGATCTTTGGGTGAAACGCGCCGCCAACCCGTACGGGGATCAGTGTGTAGTCGCGCCCAGCGCGCCGCGGCCGCAGCTCCTCCGACGCGAAAGCCTCCGCACAACGAGTCGCATCGACCATGAGCACGTTGTGCGTGCACCCCGAAGCGACCATCCTCCGCAAGACGACTTCCTCATAGAACGGGAAGTAACAGTTGTAAGTCGATATGACCGACGCCCGAAACCCGGGCTCAATCGCGTGCTCCAGCAGCGACGCGGACGACAGCTCACTTTCCAACGCAGCCCTCCAACTCGAGCCGGCCTCGATCCGTGAGGACCGTGGCGCCGTCTTTGTTGACACTCGTCAGGCCGAGATCGCGAAGCATCTGCAGCGTCTTTCCGACCCGCGGGATCGTGTAGGTCGGCTGCGGTGCCTCAACTACGCGAAGCTCGCCTTCGAGCGGTCGGATACGAAACGTGTCTCTCCGATCGCCTCGGAGTTTGCGCAGCGCGACTCGAAGGTGCCGACCGACGCACCAGCGTACCGACAGCCACCGGACCCACTCATCAACGGTGAGCTTCGCCCAGTCGGTTCGCGCAGCGTGTCGTAGCGAGAGCAGGTGAACCTCTCGCGGATCGAAATACTCGGGGTCGAGAAATTCGAAATCGGCATAGGGGGCCTCGTCCACGCCACGAGCAAGGAGCGCCAAGAGAATCGCGATACTCTCCGCGGCGACCTTCTCGAGGTTCTCATCGTCAAGCCGAAGAGAGTGAAGCGCCCAGCCACGCTGTAGCTCGTGGTTCGTGTCCTGCCAGTCTTCGAGCTTCGGAAGTCCGCCTCTGACTTCCGCGACCACCTCGCTCAAGGGGCGTGTCAGTGTGCTACCAAGCCCCGCCAGGAGCCGTGCACCGACGGTTGCGGTTTCGGCCACACTGCCGATCCTCCCTCCGTGATCGCGCTCGATCGCCCGGAGGATCGCGGCGAAAAGGCCCTGCGTCGCAAGGGAGAGCAACTCGTTACGCTGATACGTTCCCCAGGCTTGTCGCACGCGGGTCAGGGGGGCGTCGACGGCCCACGGGGAACCGTCGGAAAGCGCGCCAGAGTACGTGGCTGCACGAAAGAGATCTTCGAAGTGGTGCTCAGCACCTGCATTGCGAGCACAGAGATCGAGCAGAAGCGCCAGGGACGCGCGACGCGTCTCCGCGACCTCGCCCTGATAGTCCGACGATCGCGCGAGGAAAACGTCGAGCAGGAGTTCGAGCTCGACGGAATTCGCGCTGAGATGACATGGGCAGAACATCGCGAGCCCATCGAGGTCGGCCCACGAAAACGTGGGCGCTTCGAGCAACGTGAAGAACGCGTCGCCCGGGACGCCGTTCGCAAATGCCTCGGCGAGTGCCTTGCCGCGCTGGCGATCGTAGCCCGGCAGACCAACGGCGCCTTCAGACGCGTGGTCCAAGACGCGAAGGTCGCGCAAGGGCCCGAAGTAGTACTGCCCCAACCCGCCTAGCTTGTTTTTGAAATACCGATGAGGCCCGTCGAGCCCGGCAAAATCATCGAGGGCGATGGCCGCTTCTTCGGAAACACGAAGCAACTCGAAGCGTCCAACCATCCCAGCGCCATGCAACCCTTCGTCGGCGGTCTTCAGGACTCGGGAGTGCCGGATGGCGATGAGCGCGAAAAGGCATTCCGCGCGCCGAAGCACACGGCGGAACTCCTCCACAGAATGGTCCTTGTATCGAGTCTCGAACGACCAGATCACCCACGGATGGAACGAGTAGTAGCGGGCGCGATCCGTGACGTTCGTGATACCGGGAAGGAGCTGTGCATATAGGGCAATGCAGGGAGCCTGCACGCCGAGGTGATCGAGGCCTCGAATGGGCTCGGGGGGACGTACCCAAGCGAGATCAGGCGAGTT
>Ga0163152_10003419_pt1 | contig 20663 bp, 11 predicted proteins | sample OliLakLV19MP8IB2_FD_148635 | JGI IMG/M metagenome (GOLD analysis project Ga0163152, IMG submission 148635) | Freshwater microbial mat bacterial communities from Lake Vanda, McMurdo Dry Valleys, Antarctica - Oligotrophic Lake LV.19.MP8.IB-2 | ecosystem: Environmental > Aquatic > Freshwater >...
ATGCGGGGCCGTTTCCCGTAGACCCAGTTGAAATGATCCTTCCATTTCGGATCGTTCCGCACGCTGACCAGCCAGGCCTTCGTCGGCCCCGCATCTTCATCGGGTAAGGTGATGCGCGTTTCCTCGGTGACTTGTTCGAGCGTGGGTTCGTTCGTGCCGTCGAGTCGGTACGGGTCTCCCAACGGCCAACGGTCGGGGCGGAAGTTGACGATGTAGAGAAAGTCGTGCGTCCGGATCGCGCGCTGCGGATAAGGCATATAATCGGCGCGGGCGTTTTCCACGTGGCGTTCGCGGCCGATGAACACGGCGTCACGAGCGGGTTCGACCTGGCCGGATTTACTCGAACGGAGCAGCGAAACGAGACTGCGCCCGGTCATCACCTTGGGAATTTCGGCGCCACCTATTTCGAGGAACGTCGGCGCGAGGTCCGGCAGCGTGATCAGATCGTCGACGACGCGCCCCGCCGTCACGCCGGGACCACGGATGGCGAGTGAAACGCGGGAGCCGAAGTCGTACAGATTGCACTTGCCGTGAGGAAACCCCGGTGGCCCGTGATCGCCGCTGACGACGATGAGCGTGTTATCGAGTTCGCCGATCGCGGCGAGTTTATCGAGGAAGATGCCGAGGGAAGCGTCGAAGGATTGAATTTCCCCGAGGTAATCCGCGAAGTCCTCTCGCACCTCGGGCACGTCGGGGAGAAACGCCGGCATCTTGCCCTTGAGCGAATCCGGATCGATGCCCCACAATTTTTTGCCGGAGCCTTTGATCCACTTGCGATGCACTTCCGTCGGACCGAACCAGTAGCAGAACGGCTGCCCTGGTTTCCGATCGGCGAGAAACGCGTCGAAGTTGCCGCGAACTTCGTCGTAGAGCGCGTTTTTCGCGGCGTCGATGGAGCGACCTTGCGCCACCATGGTGGTGACGTTCTGGGAGAACTGATTGAAGCGGCTCCCGGCCTTTTCGTAGGAGTGGTGCGGAGCCCCGTAGGGGGCATCAACCGGCGTGCCCGGCGACCAGACCTTGTAGGTCTCACCGAGATGATAACCCTTGTCGCGCAAGATGAGTGGATACGCGGGATTGGATCCGTCCCATACCGCTCCGCGCAAAATCGAGGCCCGGCCGGTGCGCCAGAAATGTTGCCCGGAAAGCAGCGCGCTGCGGCAAGGCGTGCACGAAGGCGCGCTGACGAACGCGCTGCGGAAAAGCACACCCTCCCGGGCGATGCGGTCGAAGTTCGGCGTGCGAACGACGTCGTTGATTCCGCCGGGGCCATCGACCTTCGCGTAGGCGCTGGCGTAGCGGCCCCAATCATCGGCGAAGGCGAACAGAATGTTCGGTCGCCGCTCGGCCGCGGTCGCGGCCGCGGCAGTCGCAGCCAAGGCGAGCAGCCCCGACCAGAGGCGGAAAGATTGTACGGGAGATGAGTTCATGGAGTGGGTGGGATGCTGTGGGCGTGGTTATTTCCGACTGCGACCCGCGGCAATGATGCCGGCGAGTTCGGTCTTCAACTTTTCTGCGACCTGGGGATGCTGAGCGAGGACGTCGCGGGATTCAGCGGGGTCCTTGGCCAGGTCGAAGAGCTGGAATTCCGGCACTTTCGTATTCGCGAGTTCCTTTTCGACGATGAGATGGCGGCCAGACTTGGAGTCGTGACGCACCAGTTTCCAGTTGCCCGAGCGGAAGCCGTAATTGCCGGCTTGCCCGTTGTCTTGTTGCACCAAATTAGCCCGGCCACGCGCGCCCGGCGTGCCGAGCAACGCACCTGAGACATCGAAGCTGTCGAGAAACCCATCTTTCGGCAACGGCGTGCCGGTCAGCGCGGCGAGGCTCGCGGGCAGATCGATCGTGCAGACAACTTCGTCCGAGACGCCGGGTTTGATCTTCCCCTTCCAGCGCGTGATGAACGGCGTGCGCGTGCCGCCCTCGTACACGCTGTATTTTCCGCCCTGATACGGGCCGCCAGCGCGGTGGTTGCCGCGTTTTTCCAGGGCGTAGTCCTTGTAGCCATCGTCCATCACGGGACCGTTGTCCGAGCACAAGACGACCAGAGTCTTCTCGGCGAGGCCGAGCCGATCGAGCGTTTTCATCAGCTCGCCGACGCACCAATCGAATTGCACGATCGAATCGCCGCGGTAACCCAGCTTGGTCGCGCCTTGGAAGCGCTCATGCGGGATGCGCGGCACGTGCAGGTCGTGCGACGCGAAGAACAGGAAGAAGGGTTGTTTTTGGTTGGCCTCGATCCACGCGACGGATTTTTCGATCCACTTGTCGGCGAGGTCCTCGTCGCGGAAGCGCGCGGCGTGTCCGCCGGTGTAAAAGCCGATCCGGCTAATTCCATTGTGGATCGTGCCGTTGTGGCCGTGTGACCAGTCCATTTTCAGCGTCTCACGATGGCTGATACCGGTGGGGTGATCCTCGGTTGGTTTGCGGTCGCCGACCCAGAGCGGGTCTTTCGGGTCAAGGCCTACGACGCGGTCGTTTTCAACGTAGACCTGCGGCACGCGATCGTTGGTTGTGGGGAGGAGAAAATTGTAGTCGAAGCCGATTTCCCGCGGGCCGGGTTTCAACTGGCCGTTCCATTGCGGACCTGCTTCACCGCCGAGTCCAAGGTGCCATTTACCGATGACCGCGGTGCGGTAGCCGGCAGTCTTGGCCAGATCTGCGATGGTGGCGGTGTCCGGCGGGACGATCATGCGGCTGTTCGGCGCCGCGATGCCGGTGCCCTTTTGGCGGAACGCGTACGTGCCGGTGAGGAACGAGAAACGCGTGGGGGTGCAAGTCGACGCCGAGCAGTAGCCGCTGGTGAAGCGGATGCCTTCGGCCGCGAGGCGGTCGATGTGGGGCGTCTTGAGCTCCGTGGCGCCATAGGACGACAGGTCGCCGTAGCCGAGATCGTCGGCCATGATGACGATGATGTTTGGCTTATCCGCGGCGAAGGCAGCGGTGGCCAAGGCAAAGACGAAAATGAAGGCGGAAAACGACGGGCGCATGTTAATGGGCAAGGGTAGTTGGAAAGCGGGAACGCGCCCGCCCGCAGTTACGGACGGATGAGGGCCAGGGAAGGGTGCGGGATAACGCGATCAGTCGCGCCAGGTGGTGAGGACCTGGCGTTCCTTGGTCGGCCACCACTGTTGAAGTTTTGTGGCTAGTCGGGCCACGATCTCCGGGTTTTTGGCGGCCAGATTCTTGTTTTCGTGGGGATCGGCGAGCAGGTCAAAAAGCTGGGGCCGCTTCTCGTCGCGCGGATTTGACGAAGCGTAACGGGCGCTGACTTCGCCATCATAGGTCAGCAGGAGTTTCCATTTCCCTTCGATCACCCAGCGGTAGACGAGACTGGCTTCGGGTTTTTCGATGTTGGGGATGTCGTGCGCAAACGTTTCGCCGAACACCGTATCGCGGGGAGTAGGACGGCCCGACTTGAGAATGGGCAGCAGGTTGTTGCCGGGCAGATTGGCCGGCGCCTGGGCCCCGGCGGCCGCGAGTGCGGTTGGGACGATGTCGACGCTCGAGCAGAGTTGTTCGCCGCGCTTGCCGGGTTGAATCACGCCCGGCCAGCTGAAGAGGGTGGGCTGGCGGATGCCGCCTTCGTTAGCCGACTGTTTGGAGCGCGGGGCGAAGCCAGGGGCGTCCTCGCTCTGAATCCAGCCGTTGTCGCCCACGTAAACCACGAGCGTGTTCCGGGTCAGACCTTTGGCCTCGAGGCGATCGAACAGCTGACCGCAGGTTTCATCGAACCATTCCACCATCGCGTAATACTTCGCCACGTACTCGGATTTGACCCCTTTGGCTTTGTACTTGGCGAGGAGCCGGTCGGGTGGTGTGTGGGGCGTGTGAGGCAGGAACGGCGCGTACCAAATAAAAAACGGTTTCTTCTCCGCGACGGAGTGGTCGATGAAATCAAAGATAGGCTGCATCCCTTCGCGCCCGATCTTGAGCCCGTCATCGCCATGGCGCCCGCCTGGCTTGGGGAAACCGCGGGTCATCCCATGCGTGAAGCCGCCCCGTTCGTATCCACCTTCCCACCACTTACCGGACTGGTGGCTGAGGTAGCCCAGTGGGGCGAGCAGCTTGGGCACCGTGGGTAAACGGTCCAGCTGCGAGATGAGTTTTTCCCGCAACGCCAGGTACTCCGGGGACTCACCGCCGCCGCCGCCTTTGGCTTTCTTGCCGGCAGCGCCGGACTTAGCCGTGCCGGGGAGCAGCGAAGGATCGTTGCCGCTGATCCGATGCTGATGCGCATAAAGCCCGGTGGCGAAGGTCGCCAGCGCCGGACGACACAGCGCGGTCGGGACGTAGCCGCGGGTGAACGCGGCACTGCGCGCCGCGAGCCGGTCCAAGTTGGGCGTTTCGATGTGCGGGTGTCCCATGAAGCCGTAATCGGTCCACGCGTGATCGTCAGAGATGACGAAGACGATATTGGGCGGCTGCGAATCGCTGGCGGCGAACGCCGCCGCGACCAAGCCGAGGCAGAGAACGAAACGAAAGCGGGAGATCATAGGGATGAGGTGGTCGGATGGTACGTCCACTCGCGATGAATGGCGCGGCCGGGGGCGGCCGAAGTCCCGCCCGCCGAGGCAATTTCGATAAACGATGAAGTCAGATCGAGGCCGCAGCGCGCAAGGGATTTGGTAAGGATCAGCTTGGGCTGACGCCGGTTCTCGGGTCAAGCCGCCGGCACGGCCAAGACCATTTTTGCCCGGAGCCGTTCGACTGCGGTTGGGGGCGCATCTGCCGGCTGGCGGTGGGGCCACCGCGGCGGCGAAGGGACTCGCCGCCCTACCCGTTGTGACGTTCGAAAAGGTAGGGCGCGGACTCCGTTCCGCGCCTGAGTTCGCCGTCCTACCCACCGTGACCTTTGAAAAAGGCGGCGAAGGGACTCGCCGCCCTACCCATCGTGACGTTTGAAGAGGTAGGGCGCGGACTCCGCTCCGCGCCTGAATGCGCCGTCCTACCCATCGTGACCTTTGAGAAAGGCGGCGAAGGGACTCGCCGCCCTACCCATCGTGACGTTTGAAGAGGTAGGGCGCGGACTCCGCTCCGCGCCTGAATGCGCCGTCCTACCCACCGTGACCTTTGAGAAAGGCGGCGAAGGGACTCGCCGCCCTACCCATCGTGACGTTTGAAGAGGTAGGGCGCGGACTCCGCTCCGCGCCTGGTTCGGAACCGCCAACCGGCAGATGCGCCCCTGCGTTTGGTTTACCGAAGAAACGGCTCGCGGGCGAGGCGCGGCGGACTACGTTGGAGGGATCCCCGGTTACCCCCTATGAAATCGACTGCCCCGAGTCCTTCACGTCGCGCATTTTTGAAACAGACCGCCGCCGCTGGTGCCGTGTTGGGCTTTCCCGCGTTTCTGCGCGCGGCCAATCCGAACAGTCGCGTGCAAATTGCCGCCATCGGGGTCGAAGGCATGGGCCACACCGACATCCACAATCTCTCCCAGCACAGCAAAGTAAAGTATGTGGGTTTTTGTGACATCGATTCCCGCAACTTCGCGCGGGTCGACAAGCTTGCGCCCGGCACCCCGCATTTTGCCGACTTCCGCGAAATGCTCGCCAAGCTCGGCGACACGGTGGACGCCGTGAATGTGGCTACGCCTGATCACATGCACGCCTTGGCGGCGGTGCTCGCCCTGCAACGCGGGAAACACGTTTACTGCCAAAAGCCCCTCGCGCACACCGTCTGGGAATGCCGGCAGATGGCGCTGTGGGCGAAGAAGAAAAACCTCGTCACGCAAATGGGTAACCAGGTGCATTCGCAAATCGAGTATCGGCTGGCGACGCGACTGCTCCGCGAGGGTGTTATCGGCAAAGTCAAGGAGGTGCACTCGTGGCTCTCTTACACCGGAAACGAGCGGACGCGTCTGCTCGAGCCCCCAGCCTCGGCGCCGGTACCGAGTGAAGTGAACTGGGATCTCTGGATCGGGGGCGCGCAGATGCGCCCGTATGCGCCGGGTGTTTACCATCCCTTTGCCTGGCGCGACTGGCAGGACTTCGGCAGTGGTGGACTGGGCGATTTTGGCGCGCATATTTTCGACCCGGTGTTCACCGCGCTCGGAATCAAGCACCCGATCTCCGTCGTGGCCGACAACAGCGGGGTCAACCGGCATATCTGGCCGACGATCGAGACCATCCGTTACGTCTATCGGGGGAACGATTTGATTGCCGGAAAGACGCTCCCACTCACGTGGACCGACGGCGGCCTGCGTCCGGATCGGAAACTCGCGCAAATGCCGCCGGAGTTGGATCTGCCCCGTCATGGTTCTTTATTGATCGGCGAGAAAGGCAACATGGTGTTGCCGCACGTCGGTGGGCCGCGGCTCTATCCGGTCGATAACTTTAAGGACTTCGCGTACCCCAAGGACATCAAGGGCCTTAGTCACTGGCACCGTTGGGTGGATGCGATTCTAGAAGGGTCCAAAACCTCCGATGGTTTCGATTATGCGGGCCCGCTCAGTGAAGCGGTTCAGCTCGGAAACGTGGCCACCCGGGCCGTGCGCCCGCCGATCCCAAAACGTGGGGCGAACATCGTGAAGGACCCGCCGGCCTTGCAATGGGACGCGGAAAACCTGCGTTTCACGAACAGCCCAGAGGCGAATGCGCTGCTGACCAAAACGTATCGCCCCGGTTGGGAAGTTCCCGCGGCGTAAAACTGGGAAGCGAGGGTGTCCTGGCCGCAGGAACGTAGGGCAGGTCTGTGACCTGCCGGCTGGCGGGTCTCAGCCCCTCCAGTACTGCCCTGGGACCGCGGCCGCCCTCGTCCGCAGTCTGAAGTGAAAGGCACAAAATTAGCCTCCGCGCCCGTCAGCGTTCTCGCCTACTTCTTTTCACCTTTCTTCGGCGTCGCGCCCGCTGCACCTGCTGCCGGGCGCGCAGCGTAGCGGCCACTGGTTTTCGCGGGCGTGAAACCGGGATTCGGCGTGGGAAACTGGGCGTTGACCGTCTGCTGCCACGCGTGCAACTCGGCGCGAAGCGCGTCGGCGCGGGCGGGATCCCGGTGGGCGAGATCGTTTTGCTCGCCGAGGTCGGCGGTGACGTTGAACAGTTCCACGCGTTGGTCTTCAAACCACTCGATCAATTTCCAATCACCGCGACGAATCGCGGCGGCGGGCGCGCCACCTTGGTTGCCGTAGTGAGGATAGTGCCAGAAGAGCGCGCGCTCCGGCAGCGAGCCGCCTTTGAACAACGGCAGCAGGCTCACGCCATCCCGCGGGTGGGTCGCCGGGACTTCGACGCCGGCGGCCTCGAGTAGGGTCGGAAAGAAATCGGGGCTGCTAACCGGCGTGCTCACGATGGTGCCAGGTTTGATCATCGCCGGCCAGCGAACCACCAGCGGCTCGCGAATGCCGCCTTCGTACATCCAGCCTTTCCCGCCGCGCAACGGCAGGTTCGAAGTCGGCCAGCCTTCGCTCGTCGACAAGCCGCCGTTATCACTGGTGAAAATGACGAGCGTGTTTTCGCGCAGGCCGTGTTCGTCGAGCTTGGCGAGAATCTTGCCGACCGCGAGGTCCATGGCTTCGACCATACCGGCGTACACCACGTGGTCCTGCACGAGTCGCACATCGCGCGTGTGCTCGCGCCCCCATTTTTCCTTCAAGCCGAGACGCTGCCGTTTCTCCTCATATTTTTTGCGTAGATCTTCGCGGGACATCAGCGGCGTGTGGACCGAGTACATCGGAAAATACGCGAAGAAGGGCCGGTTCTTGTTCGCCTCGATGAACTTCCCGGTCTCAGTCGCAAGCCGGTCCGGCAAGTGTTCGCCGGGCGGTCCGTCGGTCAGACGCGGGTTGCCGTAAGGAGAGAAATAACGACCGCCGCCGTAAGGTCCGCCGCGTTCGTTGCCGCCAAGGTTGTGATCAAATCCTTGGTTCTCCGGCCAGAAGCCTTCGGGCCCGAGGTGCCATTTGCCCGCGAAGAAGGTAGCGTAGCCCGCCGCCTTCAGGCTCTTCGCGAGGGTCGGCGCGTCGAGCGCGAGACGGTCGCGGTTGGCGGCAGGAAGCAGGACCGTGTTGCGTTTCCACGACGTCGGATCGAGGTCCTTCTCGCCGCCGATGTAATCGGTGATGCCCGTGCGTTGCGGCCATTGGCCCGTCAGGATGCTCGCTCGCGTGGGCGAACAAACCGGACACGCCGCGTAAGCATCGGTGAACTTCGCGCCGTCCCGCGCGAGGCGGTCGAGATGAGGTGTCTCGTAAAAGGTGCTGCCATACGCGCCCAGGTCGCGTTGTCCGAGGTCATCCGCGAGGATGAAAACAATATTGGGTGGTCGGGCAGTGGCGGCCAAAGCGGACGCCGCGGTCAGACCGGCGGCAAGGAGACCGAGCACTACGGAACGGAGTTTCATGGGAAAGTTTTGGGGCGATGGATTCAACGTAAGCTGGCGGCGAAACGGCCAACAGGAAGTCAGTAATTCGTGCGACTGATGTGATTTTGACTTTGGCGCGGCAGCGCCGGTAGGGCCCGACCTCCGGGCGGGCCGCTCGGAAAATGGGACTGCCAACGGCCCGCCCGGAGGTCGGGCCCTACCCTCGGAAAAGTCCAAAGCTCATGGGCGATTGGTATAACATCACTGGTTTCAAGGCCAGGCGCTGATGCACCACTGCGGTGGGGGCGGGCGGAACTTATACCAATCGCCCGTAAAATATAGACGATTGTCATCGCAAGGTGCGCGAAGCGCGCCGTGGCGATCCAGCTAGATTACTTCGTCGCTTCGCTTCTCGCAATGACAGTCTAAAAATCAAGGGCTATTGGGCTTAGGGTTGTAGCCAAACCGCACGCAGCCTCAGCGGGCCTTTTTTCGAGGTCCTGCTTCCTTGCCGAGTTCATTGGCGCGAGCGGGATCGTACTTCGGATTCGGCACGGGCATGCGGGCTCCAACCTCTTTGCGCCAGGCAGCCAAAGCGGCTTGGAGTTCCTTGGCTCGGGCCGGCTCGGTGTTCGCCAGGTCGGTCTTTTCCCCTCGATCGTTGGCGAGATTATAGAGTTCCAACGCCCCGGTTTCGAAGAACTCGATCAGCTTCCAGTCACCGCGCCGAATCGCACTTGCCGGGGTGCTATGATGGTAGTGCGGCAAATGCCACGTGAGCGTATCGCGCGCGAGCTTCGCTTTCGGATCGGTGATGAGCTTTGTCAGGCTCGTGCCATCCTGAGGCTGTTTCTTGGTCGCCGGCGCGTTGGCGAGTTCCGTCAACGTCGGATACCAGTCCATCGTGATGATCGGCGTATCGGAAACCGTTTTTGCCGGTACTTTCCCTGTCCAGCGCACGATCGCTGGAATCCGAATGCCGCCTTCGTAGAGGGAACCCTTTTCCCCGCGGAGAGGGAGATTGGACGTCACCCGGCGACCGCTCTGCTCGTGCTCGAGGCCGCCATTATCGGAGATGAAAACAATCAACGTGTTCTCTGCCAGTCCGAGGCGATCTACCGTGGCGACGATTTTCCCGACGCTCTGGTCGAGTTCCTCGAGCAAGCCCGCGTATTCGGCATGGCTCGGATATCCCGGCATCGCTTTGCGCGCCTGATATTTTTTCAACAACTCCGGCGTCGTGGAGAGCGGGATGTGGACCGCGTAATGTGAAACCTGGAGGAGAAACGGCTGACCTTTCGCGCCCTCGATGAACGACACCGCTTTCTCCGTGAGGAAGTCCGCCATGCGCCGTGTCTCCGCGCTGCCGCTGATCGCGGGAGCGACCGTCTGGCCCTGGATTTCGAGGGCGGTTTGCCAGCCTTGCTCCTTGGGTCCGAAGCCCGCGCCGCCGAGGTGCCACTTGCCGAAGTAACCCGTTTTGTAACCGGCCGCGCCGATGCGCTCGGCAAACGTTTCAACGTCGAGGGGAAGTTGGAGCTCGACGACCGGGTCGATTAATTTCGCGAAGGGTCGACGGTGACCGGGAATGTGCTGCGTGATCCCAAAGCGCGCCTGGTCCTGGCCGCTTTGCAGGTTCGTGCGGGTGGGCGAGCATACCGGCCCTGCGTAGGCTTGGGTGAAACGCATCCCTTGCTGCACGAGGCGGTCGAGATTCGGGGTCTCGTTGAAAGTATTGCCGTAGCAGCCGAGATCGGCCCAACCGAGGTCATCCGCGAGTATGACGATCAAGTTGGGTCTCGCGGGCGCGACGGTGCCGCCACCGAGCAGGCCAAGACTAACGAGACTGAGGATGAGGGATTTCATTTCTGTTTGCGGGATCTTTTCTCCAGAGGAAAGTCGGGTGAATCCGTGCGGGACGTCGTGAGTAGTCGCTCCAATTTTGCCGCGATCACTGGATTGGTACTAGCCACGTTTTTGGACTCACCGATGTCACGGGCGAGATGGTAGAGTTCGACCGGGCGGTCGGGCGCAGCGCGATAGACTTTCCAGTCACCTTGTCGCACGGCCTGCTGCGGGGCCGCTTCCCAGTAGAAATGATCGCGCAGAACTTGGTCGGCGGCGCGGCCGAGGAGGGTTGGAGCGATGGATACGCCGTCCAGTTTGGCAGGCACCTGGCCGCCCGCGAGTGCGGCAAACGTCGGGAACATGTCCGCGAAGTCCGAGATGAGCGTGGACTCGCTGCCGCGCGCAATCTTGCCGGGCCAGCGCGCAATCAGCGGCACGCGAATGCCGCCTTCATAGAGCGTGAACTTCAAGTCGCGGAGCGGCCCCGTGCTGTTGAAGAAGTCAGGATCCTGTCCGCCCGCGGTGATCGGACCATTGTCGCTCGAGAACAGCACGATCGTATGGTCCGCGATTTTAAGTTCATCGAGCAGGTCCAAAATGCGGCCAATGTCGCGGTCCAAACGCGTGATCATCGCCGCGCGGACGGCGCGGGGCTGGGTCTGTGGAGAATAGGTTTTGGCTCCGGGGAACGGCTTGGGCTCGGGCCATTTGCCACGATACTCCGCGAGGGAGTCGTCTGGCACGGCGACCTCGGCGTGCGGAATCGTGAAGGCTCCGTAGAAGAAAAACGGCTGATCTTTGTGGCTGCGGATGAAGCTCAGGGCGTCCTCGGTGAACAAATCGTGCGAATACACGGCGCGGCGCCCCTTTTGATTTTCCGGAATCTCGATGCGCTTACCATCGCGCCAGAGATAATCGGGGTAATACGTGTGCGCGTGCGTCTGGTCGAGGTATCCAAAAAAATGATCCATACCCTTCTGCTCGGGGGCGCCGGTGCTGCCTTCGAGCCCGAGCGCCCATTTTCCAATGCCGCCCGTGGCGTAGCCCGCCTGCTTCAGCATCTGCGAAACCGTGAAGTCCTCCGGCAGCAACGGCAGTTTGCTGTTGTCGCGGATGCGGCCGTGCCCGGTGTGTTTGCCGGTGAACAGCGCGCAGCGCGAAGGATGGCAGCTCGGTGCACTCGCGTAGTGCTGGGTGAAACGCATGCCTTCACGCGCCATCTGGTCGAGGCGCGGCGTGCGAATGAGCTTTTGCCCGTAGCTGCCGAGATCGCCATAGCCCAGATCGTCGGCGAGAAGGTAGATGATGTTGGGCGGCCGCACCGCGCCGGACGTCGCGGCTTGCGCCGTAACGGTTCCGAGGCTGAAGGCCGCGAGCAGCAGTAAGCCGAGGGCGCGTCTGGCTTTCATTTCGCGGCGTTCTTTTTTCCGCCCTTCTTCGGGGCGGCCTTCGCCGCCACGTCGGCGGGGCGAGCCTGCGCATACTGGTCGAGCACGCCTCGCAGGCGCTTGGCTTCGGCTCCGGCCGCTCCGGTCAGCTTCGCCGCGGCGAGTGGCTGCTCTTCAAACGGGTCCCGGGTCAGGTCGAAGAATTTGCCGTCGCGATACAGTTTGTGAGTCTTGCTTTGCGCAAACTCAAAGGTCGCCGTGGGTCCACCGTCACGCACATACCAGAGGTAAAACGAGTCGCGGGGCTGTCCCTTTTGGCCGAGTAACTGGGGCAGAAAACTTTGCCCATCAATCTTCAGCGCGGCCGGCACCTTCGTTCCGGCGACCTCGCACAAGGTCGGCAGGTAATCGACGCTCGCAATCAAATCTGAATTCACGCGGCCCGCCGGGATCCGGCCCGGCCAGTTGGCGATGAAGGGCACATGCGTGCCGCGCGCGGTGCTCGTACCCTTGCCGCCTTGATACGGCTTTCCCTGAAATTGAGAGGTGATGGCCGGGCTGGTGCCGTTGTCACCGAGGAACATGACGAGCGTGTTCTCGCGCAACCCCAGCTCATCGAGTTTGGCCATGAGCCGTCCGACCATCTTGTCCATGTACGCAGTCATGTCCGCGAAGTGTTTCACGTCTTTCTGCTCCTGCTCGCTCTTCAACTTCGGATCCCAGTCTCTGCTGTCGGGGGTCGCCTGAAACGGGTCGTGCGTCAGGATCATCGGGTAGTACAAAAAGAACGGCCGCTCCCGGTGGCGCGTCACGAAATCGAGCGCGAAATCGTTGAGCAGCTTCGGCCCGTATTCGCCGTTGTTGAAGTCCTTCTCGACCCCGTTGTGCTCGATTCCCGCGTTGGCGTAGCGCGGTGGCCGACGCGTGTGTTGCCAGAGGTACGATTCGTCGAAGCCGAAATGCTGCGGCAGATCCTTGGCCTGGCCGAGCTGCCACTTGCCGCAGATGCCCGTCGCGTAACCCGCCTGTTTCAGCAGGTGACCGAAGGTGGTGGCCTTGGGGTCGAGCAAGCCAAACTCGATATAGTTTCGGACGTTGTAGATGCCCGTCATCAACTGCGCCCGCGTCGGCGTGCACAGCGGCTGGACGTGGCAGTGTTCGAACCGCATGCCGGTCGCCGCGAGCCGATCGAGGTGGGGCGTCTGGTAGGATTGGCCGCCATTGGCGGTGACAGCCTCATAGCCGAAGTCATCGGCCATGATCAGGATCACATTCGGTTTGCGCTCGGCCCCGCGCAGCCCGACCGCGACGGAGATGGCGGCGAGGGCGATGGCCGCAGCCAGGCGTGAACGGCAGCGGATGAGCGATGGAGTATTCATAAGGTAAGTACGCTGTGCGTTAGTTCTCGTTCTGTTTCTTCTTCCCGCGCTTCCCGGTCTTTTCGGCGGGGTTCGCGGCGGGTGTAGCGGTGGCGGTTTTCATGGTCGGCATGTCCGCGCCAATGCGGGTGCGCCACGCGGCGAGCTGCGTTCGAAGTTGCTGCGTCTGCTCAGGTAATTCGCGGGCGAGATTACGCGTCTCGCCGATGTCCGTACGCAGATTGTAGACTTCCACCGCGCCGGTTTCGAAAAACTCCAGCAACTTGAAATCGCCTGCGTGAATCGCGCCTACGGGCGACGTGCGCCAGCCGCGCTCGTGCACGTACGACTCCAGATATCCGGGGAAGTGCCAGAAGATCGCTTCGCGCGCGAGCGTGGCCTGGGGGTTCTTCAGGACGCCCGAGAAGCTCGTGCCGTCGAGCGTGTAACCGGCCCGCGGCTTGGCCCCGGCCAGACTAAGGAAGGTGGGATAGACGTCCACGTGTGCGACCGGCACATCGCTCGTGCTGCCGGCTGGGATGTGGCCAGGCCAGCGCGCGATGAAGGGAACGCGGATGCCGCCCTCGTAGAGGGTGCCTTTGCCGCCTCGCAGAGGCGCGTTGTCGGTGAAGCCTTTTTTCTCCGATGGCGCTTCGGTGCGATGATAACCGCCCAGGCCGCCGTTGTCGGAAGAGAAGATGATGATCGTGTTGTCCGCGAGCTTCAGCTCCTCGAGTTTGGCCATGATGCGTCCGACGCTTTCGTCCACGCTCTGCACCATGGCAGCATAGGTGGCGTGCCAGTGCGTGCCTTTGGCCGGTTTCTTCTCCCAAGCGGCTACGTAGTCGGCCTTGCCCTGGATCGGCGTGTGCACCGCAAAGTGCGGGACGTAGAGGAAGAAGGGCTTCGCGCGATGCCGGCTGATAAAGTCCACCGCACGGTCGGTGAGAAAATCTGCGAAGTACTGGCCTTCCGGATACTCGGCCGGCGGATTCGTGGTGAAGTTGAAATGCTTACCGTCGGAAACCAGCGCCTCATCGAACCCGCGTTGCAGCGGATGATGTCCCCCGTCGTTGCCCAAGTGCCATTTGCCGAACATGCCGGTGGTGTAGCCCGCCGCCTTGAGTGCCTGCGGCAGGATAAACTTGTCGAGCGGGAGCTTGGTGGTGTTCGCCGGGACATTCATCCGGCGGTCGACGTCCTCGCCGCGCTCCAATGTATTCACGGTGTAAATACCGGTGCGCGGCGCGTACTGGCCGCTCATCAGCACGGCGCGGGTGGGAGCGCAGTTCTGCGAGTTATAGTAGCGGAGCAGGCGCATGCCCTGGCGCGCGAGCCGGTCGATGTTCGGCGTCTCGTAGTACTTGGAGCCTTGGCAGCCGAGATCGGTCCACCCGAGGTCGTCGGCAAGGATGTACACGATGTTCGGCTGGGCGGTGGCGCCCAGAACAGGCTGAGCGAGGGCGAGCAGCGGCAGCAGGAGCGGCAGGAGTTTCATGGGGACGGACATGGGGTAAACGAATGAACCTAAAAAACGCAGTTGAACCACTGATTTTCGCTGATCACCACGGATGCAAACAGAGTTGCGCGAGGGAGGCCGTTCAGCCGGTAAGTGAAGGGAAAGTTCTATCCCATCGATCCGGATCTATTTGATCAGTGTTTATTATACCAATCGCCCGTATGATTTAGACGATTGTCATCACGAGAGCTGGACCAACCGACGTTGGTTGGAATCGCTAATGAACACCCCGATTGTCATTGCGAGCGAGGCTGGCCGAGCGTGGCAATCCATCGGGACGCGTGGATTGCCGCAGTCGCTTAGGCTCCTTCGCAATGACAAACGGTAGGTGTTCATTAGCAGGTGCGCGAAGCGCGCCGTGGTGATCCAGCTAGATTGCTTCGTCGCTCCGCTTCTCGCAATGACAGTCCAAATATCAAGGGACATTGGTATTAGTGCTCAGTAGTGTTTACTTCTTCGGGGGAATTTTGGGTGAATGCGGAATGAACGATGATAGCTCGCGTGGACGCCCCACGGTCGCGCGTTTTCCCTGGTCTGAGCCGGAGACCCGGGGCCGGGCGGCGCCACCGACGGGTGGGATGCTCTCTTATTCCTTGGCCGCTTTCTTTTTTCCGCGGTTCGCTTTCGCGGCCGGGGCGGCTGCTCCTGGCGGGGGCGGAGCGATGTTGGCCATCAACCGGGGAACGTAGGGGTCGAAGCGGTTGTGGGGGGACGGTCCGGTCGGGCTCATGGTGCGAACGAGGTCGTGCAACGGTTTGCCCTTGGCGCCGATCGCTTCGATGGCACTGAGCGCCGACATGGAAACCAGGATGCCGTTTTTCTCCGGCGGAGCCAACTCACGGAGGACGTCCAGCGAGGCGGCGAGATCCGCCGGGGTGCCGTGTTCGGCCAGCGCCTGTGCAGCGACGATGCGCACGTCGATCGACGCGTCCTTGAGCGCCTTACGCAGGCCGGCGGCGCCGCGGGTCACGCCGTCCTTACCGCGCATCAGGAACCCGGCGGCGGCCCAATAACGTACCGCGCTGTCGGAGTCGTTAAGCAGCGTCTCCAGCTGGGGCAGCGCGCTCATCTCCAGGCGCGAGGCGAGATCCGCCGCTGCCATGATTTTTTCCAGCGGATACTTTCCGGGCGCACGGGCCAGGTCGTAGGGCGAGGTCCCCTGCGAGCGCGCATGCATTTCAATTTCGGGCAGCAAGGTAACGTCGCGAATCGCGATCATATGAGCCTGCTGCGCGGCGCGGAGTTTCTCCAGGACGGCGCGATGCTCGGCTGAGTTGGCGAGGTTGCGAACTTCGTCGCGGTCGTTTTGCAGGTCGTAGAGTTCCTCCGGCGCCTTGGGCGTCCGCCAGAAGATGGACTGGGCGTCGTTCGTCTTTCCCTGATCAAAGAGATCGCGCCAGATGCGGGTCGTCGGCGTCTCAAATTGGTAGCTCACCCGCTGCGCCTGCGAGACGTGGGGGAAATAGTTGCGCAGGTAAACGTAGCGGCCGTCGGTGATACTGCGAACATTGTCGATGCGCTCGTCCATGCGGCCGCGGGCGCCGAAAAGGTACGGCTGCGGTTCGGTCTGGAACGGACCTGCAAAGGCGTGGCCCTGCATCCACCCGGGAGGGCGAACGCCCGCGATACTCAGCACGGTTGGCGCGAGGTCGACGAAGCTCACCATGCGATCCGATTTTCCGCCCGTACGATATTCCTTCGGGGCGAGGTGCTGCCATTTCTGCGGAAAATAAACGACGAGCGGGACGTGGAGGCCTGAGTTTGACGGCCACCGCTTGCTGCGAGGCATGCCACTGCCGTGATCGCCGTAGTAGAATACGATGGTGTCTTCCGTCAGCCCGGCGTCGGCAATTTCCTTCAGCCGTGCGCCGGCGTCGGCGTCGGCCTCACTGACCTTGTCGTAGTATTGCGCCCAGTCCTGCCGGACTTCCGGGGTGTCCGGGTGATACGCCGGGATGCGCATCTTCGCGGGATCCGCGATTTGCCGGTGCGGCCGCGTGCGGATCTGGCTTTCGTGACTCTTGGTTGAATTGAAGATGGCGAAGAACGGCTTGTTGCCGCGGTTGCGCCAGTGGGCGTTCCCGGAGGAGTCGTCCCACGTGCCGTCGGGTTTCTCCAGATTGTAATCTTCCTTGCTGTTGTTGGTCGTGTGATATCCAGCCTCGCGCAAAAACTGCGGGTACATCTTCGCCCCTTTTGGCATCGGCACCATCGAGCGCATGTGCACGCCGCCGGAGCTGGTGGAATAAAGGCCGGAAATGATCGTGGTCCGCGCGGGCGCGCAGACCGGATTAACCGACCAGGCCCGCTTGAACAACATGCCTTTCGCGGCGAGCGCATCGACGTTGGGCGTACGCGCATTCACATCGCCGTAGCAGCCCATTTCAATGCCGTGGTCTTCGCTGGTCAGCCAGAGGATGTTGGGACGATCCGCCGCAGTGGCGCGGAGCCCGCACAGCAGCGGGAGCGCCAGGAGGGCGGCACGGAAGAAGGAGACAAAACGCGATTTCATAGGGCGGTGGAATGGATTCGGGCCGGGGGGCTAAATTATTTCAGGCTCAAAAGGTAGCTGGAGATCCGATCGAGCGGTTCGGAGAGTTTGAGATTACGCACGATAGTCTGGGCTTGAGCGAGCGGAACATGCCCAGCCTTGACCATATATTCGAGGGTGTTGAGGGCGGCTAGTTTCTCGTAGGGCTGCTGATTCGCGATTACTTCCGTGAGCGCGGCGACGCTGGCACTGGCTTCGCCGTGGAAACCGAGCGCCTCGGCGGCCACGATGCGGATATCCGCCCATTCATCGCGCAACAGCGCCACGAGGCTGGCTTTCGCGGGCGCGGCTTTGGCTTGCAGAATCAGGCAGCCCATCGCGCCCCAGTAGCGAATCACCGGATGCGTATCCGTGAGCGCAGCACGCAGCGCGGGCCGCTCGCGGACGTCGCGGGACGTCGCGCGATCCGCGAGGTCGATGATGCGGGCGATCGGATACGCCGGACTCTGCGCGTAATTGTAAACCGTTTTTTCGCCGGCGAGTCGCGCGGCCATGCCTTCCGGAATGAAGCCGGTGTCGCGGGTCGAGATCATCTCGGCGCGCAACATTTTCTGCAGCGCCCCCCGCCGTGCCGCGTGCTGCGGATCCGTGGCGAGGTTGCGCAGCTCGTACGGGTCGTTCGCGATGAGATAAAATTCTTCTGCGGGCTTGGGCTTCCAGTAGGCAGACTGGACTTCGTTGCACTTCCCGGCCTCGAAGGCGGCAAACCACGAGCGCATGCTCGGCTGCACCTCGAAGGGATACGAGTAATGCTGACCCCACGGCCGATGCGGCGAGTAGTTGCGCACATAGCGGGCCTCGCCATCGCGGACGGCGCGGACGACGTCGTAGCGCTCGTCCATGCGGCCGCGATACAGGAAGACGTGCTCACGCGGCCCGGCTTTTTTCGCGCCGAGGAACGCTTTACCTTCATAGTTCGGCGGGAGCGGCGCGCCGATGAGGCTGAAGAACGTCACCGGCAAATCGACGAAGCTCACGAGTTGGTCCACCCACGCGCCGGGTTGGGCGGGCGCGAGCGCGGCCCACTTGGCGGGGAAGCGCACGATCAGCGGAACGCGCGTACCCGAATCGTGGATATTGCGTTTGCCGCGGGGCAGGGCGCCGCCGTGGTCGCCACAATAAAAGACAATCGTGTCGTCGGCCAGGCCCGCTTGCTCGAGTTCCGCCAGCAGCGCGCCGACCTGGCCGTCCATGATCGTCATCTGGTCATAGTAATTCGCCCAATCGCGCCGGATTTCCGGAGTGTCCGGGTGGTACGGCGGCAGCGCGATCTTCTCCGGTGGAATGCGGAAGGAGGTCTTGCCGGCCTTGGGCGCGACCTGGCTTTCGTGGCTCGAGCCGAGATTGAAGACGGCGAAGAAAGGCTGGCCGGGCGCACGCTTGCGATAGTGGGCTTGATTGCTGCTCTCGTCCCACGGTTGCGGATTGCCGGCCAGGTTGTAATCGGTCTTCGCGTTGTTCGTGGTGTAGTAGCCGGCCGCGCGCAGGTGCTCCGGGTAGAGTTTGAAGGTGTCCGGGATGCGCACGCGGCTCCGGTGGTTATGTGCGCCGAGAGAAGTCGCGTGCAGGCCCGTGATTAGCGTGGTGCGGGTGGTGGAGCACACCGGTGCGTTGGAAAACGCGTTCCGATAGCGCAGCCCCTGCGCGGCGAGACGGTCAAGGTGAGGCGTCTGCGCCTGCGGATCGCCGTAGCAGCCGAGATACGGGCTGTTATCCTCACTCACGATCCAGAGGATGTTCGGGCGGTCGGCCGCGACGACGTGGCGTCCGCTGAGTGCGCATACGAGGGCAAAAAGCCCGAAGGCGAATCGACAGCGGCCTGTGGCCTTCGATTCAAGACACCGCGCGGGGGCAGGTGACTGGAAGGGAGGACGAATCAGGGCAGGGGCGACAGAACGCATGAAAGAAAAGGGGATGAGTCCCGTCCGGGACGCGGTTGGCGCGACCGTGAAGGGAGAGGAAGCGAAGTTAAGCGCGGGCGGGTCGTTCCCGTGCACTGCGGGGAACATCATGCAAGGCGGGTGGTTGGCGGCCGATTTCCCGAACCTGCACTGCGAAGCCCAGGGACTTGCCACTACCCGCCTTTAGCCAGCGGGAGGTAACGCTAGCCAGCATCCGGGTTTTTTGTAGCAAAATCGGTGACATGGGTGAAATGAGCGCCTCGGGCAGAATGCCCCGGGTTTATCGCGCTGGACGGTTCGGGCGGGCAAAGGTTGGGATAAACCGATGCTTTACGGCGACGCGGCTGGGCGCAAACTGCTCCTGATGACCCCATGTGCTTTCTGTTGGAATGACTTTGGACGCGGCGGGATTTTAGCCGCGCTGTTCACGCTGGCGACGGTTCCGGTTTTTGCGGCTACGTCGGAAGCGAAACGATTTTTCCCGGCTGATGCCAGTGACGCGCCGGCCTACACGCTGCCCGACCCGTTGATCGGTGCGAACGGACAACGCATTACGACCGCAGAGCAGTGGACGAAGTTCCGTCGCGCGGAGGTGCTCGAGCTGTTCCGCGATCATGTTTACGGCCGGGCGCCGGCGGCTGCCTACCAGCAGTCATTCAAGGTAATGAAGGAGGACCGGCAGGCGATGAACGGCGCCGCGACGCTCAAGCAGGTGGCCATCACGCTTTCCGCCGGAGCCAAGTCGGTCACGATCAACCTCACGCTGTTCACGCCGAACCAGGTGACCAAGCCAGTCCCCGCGTTTCTGCTGATCTGCAATCGGTCGATCGATAACATTGATCCGACGCGGAAGAAGAAATCAGAATTCTGGCCGGCGGAGGAGGGCATTGCCCGCGGCTATGCGATGGCGGCGTTCTTCAATGGCGATGTTGCACCCGACAAGAAGGATGCAGCGCTCGAGGGGATTCACGGCGGGTTGCAGCCAGAAGGAAACGGGACCGAATCCTGGGGCGTGCTGGCCGCTTGGGCGTGGGGCGCGAGTCGGTGTCTCGACTATTTGGTTACAGATGTCGCTATCGCCAAAGATCAGGTCGCGGTGATTGGCCATTCGCGCGGTGGCAAGACGGCGCTCTGGGCGGCGGCCGAGGATCAGCGGTTCGCGCTGGCGTGCTCCAACGACTCCGGCTGTGGCGGCGCGGCCTTGCACCGGCATCGCACGCCCAAGAAGGAAACCATCGCCGTAATCAACCGGAGCTTCCCGCACTGGTTCAATGCGAAGTTCAAGACCTACAACGGCCGGGAAGACGCGCTGCCCGTCGACCAGCACATGCTGATGAGCCTGATCGCCCCTCGGGCGGTGGCGGTCGGCAGTGCGGCGGAAGACCTGTGGGCGGACCCACGTGGGGAATTTCTGAGTACCGTTCACGCGCGGCCCGTTTTCCAGTTGTTCGGCAAAAACGCCTTGGGAGTTTCACCGGAGATGCCGGCGATCAACGCGGCGCTGCACGGCGACGCCGCACATTATCACATTCGCGAAGGCAAACATAACCTGACGCTCGTCGACTGGACGCACTATTGGGACTTCGCCGACCGCGTTTTCCAGCGGGCGAAGTCAGGAAAGTAAGTAGGTTTTTGGCTCGATGGACCGCGGCCGCCCCCGGCCGCTGAGCGAACGGATGCGGACGAGGGCGCCCGCGGTCCCAGGGAACGATCTTCGGATTACGTTACTTGGGCTTCAATCCGGTTGGCTTGAAGATCGCTGGGACCGCGGCCGCCCTCGTCCGCATCCGTTCGCTG
>Ga0163152_10003420_pt1 | contig 20663 bp, 17 predicted proteins | sample OliLakLV19MP8IB2_FD_148635 | JGI IMG/M metagenome (GOLD analysis project Ga0163152, IMG submission 148635) | Freshwater microbial mat bacterial communities from Lake Vanda, McMurdo Dry Valleys, Antarctica - Oligotrophic Lake LV.19.MP8.IB-2 | ecosystem: Environmental > Aquatic > Freshwater >...
TCATCACGCACTGACCACGCCCGACGGCATGGTCCGCCAGGCGGCGGCCTCGGCCGGTGTGACCGACAACGCCGCGGCGGCCGATGCGGGAGTGGTCGACGATTGGCGCCGCCAAGGGCTCGGCTACGGGCTACTGGTGGTCGCCGGGCTCGGCATCTTCTGCGGATGCGTCGGCAAAAGCGCACAGTTCCCGCTGCACGTGTGGTTGCCCGACGCGATGGAAGGCCCCACGCCTGTCTCGGCCCTGGTTCACTCGGCCACGATGGTGGCGGCCGGCGTCTACCTGGTGGGGCGGTTCTATCCGGTCTTCACCCCCGAAGTGCTGCTGGTCATCGCTTACACCGGCGGCATCACCCTGCTGATGGCTGCGACGATCGCCATCACCGCGACCGACATCAAGCGCGTGCTGGCCTATTCGACCGTCAGCCAGCTCGGGTACATGATGCTGGCCCTGGGGGTCGGCGGCTGGCTGGCCGGCATGCTCCACCTGTTCACGCACGCCTTCTTCAAGAGCTTGTTGTTCCTCTGCTCCGGCTCGGTGATCCACGCCGTACACACGAACGACATGCGGCAGATGGGCGGGCTGCGCAACAAGATGCCGTACACCGCTTACACCATGCTGGTCGGCTGCCTGGCGATCGCCGGAGCGGGCATTCCGTTCCTCATTGGGCTCAGCGGCTACTACTCGAAAGACGCGATCATCGCGCAACTGATTTCGTTCCGTAATCACAACGGCGGTTTCCACGGCGTGCTGTTCTACGTGGCTGCCGCCGGCGCCGCGACCACGGCGTTTTACATGTTCCGCCTTTGGTACCTGACGTTCGCCGGCCAGCCGCGCGATCATGAGCGTTATCATCATGCGCACGAATCGCCCAAGGTGATGTACGTGCCGCTCGTGATTCTGGCCACGCTCGCCATCGTCGCCGCCTGGACCCTGCCCGGCACCAGCCTGAGCCTGTCGAACGTGCTCGAACAAGCGCGACCGGCCGGTGAACATGGCGCAGGCCAATGGTGGACGTCGCTCGTCGTGCCGGCCGAACACCTGTCGCACCTGGGCGCCGTACACGTCGAGGCCACGCTCATCGCCACGATCATGGCGATCGCCGGCTTCACGCTGGCCACGGTGATGTACGGCCTGGGCGTTTTGAACCCCGACGACGTGCGCCAGCAGTTCCCGCGCACGTACGCGTTCTTGCGCGACAAGTGGTACTTCGACGAGTTGTACGACTACGTGTTTATTCGGCCGACCATGGTGATTTCGCGGTTGGTCGCCCGCTTCGATAAACGCTGGATCGACGGCTTCATCGACTCGCTGGCACGCTGGACGCGCGGCATTGCCCAGATCGACGACGCAATCGATCGCTACCTGGTCGACGGCCTGATCAATCGCCTGGCCGATTGGACCTACTCGTTCGGGCTCACCCTGCGCAACGTGCAGACGGGACGCCTGCGCGAGTACGTCATGTTGATCGCCGTGGGCACGGTGGCCCTGTTCGTGCTGGCCACGTTTGCCGTCGGCATGGTGCTGGCCCGCTAACCCAAAACACCCCCGAAAACCTGACTGCAAACCTGAACGTGCCGCGGCTGGGCCGAATCAAACTTTGCCGCCCGATCGCCAAACCAATAAAACTGATACCGACTTAAGCGAATCAATCCTCGGACGAGAACATGAACACGGCCGTTGCCCTGTTGAGCTTTGTGATCTTTCTGCCCGCTTTGGCGGCGATCGTGGTTGCCTTCCTGCCGAAGGACAAACCCGAGGCGGCCAAACTGTTCACGCTGTTCATCACCGTGGTGGTGTTTGCCACCACGCTCTGGATGGCCTACCCGCGCGATCCCGGCAGCGATTCGCTCCATTTCGCCATCGGTCAGCCGGGCATCCAGCACGCGGTCGGCCTCCCCTGGATCGAAGCGTTCCGCATCGAGTACCTGTTGGGGCTCGACGGCATCAGCTTTCCGCTCGTGCTGCTCACCTCGTTCATCACGCTGCTGTCGATGTGGACGAGCTGGAACATCACCAAGTACGTGAAGGCCTACTGCGTGCTGTTCCTGCTGCTGGAAACGGGCATGCTGGGGGTTTTCATCGCGCTGGACTTCTTCCTGTTCTACGTCTTCTGGGAAGTAATGCTGCTGCCGATGTACTTCCTGATCGGCGTGTGGGGGGGCCCGCGGCGCGAGTACGCGGCGATCAAGTTCTTCTTGTTCACGTTGCTGGGAAGCGTGTTCATGCTGATTGCCATCCTGATGCTCTACTTCTCGAGTGATCTGCGGCAGTTGGCGACCGACAAGAATCTCGCGCTCTTCCAGGTCGCGCACCCGCACCTGTCGAACGAAGCCGGCGTCGATGCCAAGCAGCAGCCGGTCGACAGCCCGCTCATGCAGAAGTTCAAGGAAGTGCAGCAGAGCGCGCGCCCATGGCACACCTTCAACATCCTGGCACTGCAACAGATCGGCCAGCACACGAACGATGCAGACTGGATAAATCGGCTGCGCGACTCCGGCTACGAAGGGGACAAGCACCCGTTCGACGAGCCCGTGTTCCTGGGCAAGAGCGTGCAATGGTGGGCCTTCGTGCTGCTGTTCATCGGCTTCGCGATCAAGGTGCCGAGCGTGCCGCTGCACACCTGGTTGCCCGACGCGCACGTCGAAGCCCCCACGCCGATCTCGATGATCCTGGCCGGCGTGCTCTTGAAGATGGGGGGCTACGGCATCCTGCGTATCTGTTATCCGATTTGCCCCTCGGCCGGTTACGACCTGGCCTATGTCGTTTGCGGCGTCGGCGTCGTCAGCATGGTGTATGGAGCGTTCGCCGCCTTGGCACAGAAGGATTTCAAGCGGCTCGTGGCCTATAGCTCGGTGAGCCACATGGGCTATGTCGTGCTGGGGCTCGGCGTCTGGAGCGCCACGCAAGCCAACGGCTTCAACCCGACCTATTGGGAACAAGGCGTCAACGGCGCGATGTTCCAGATGATCGCCCACGGCATCAGCTCGCCTGGCATGTTCTTTTTGGTCGGCGTGATTTACGACCGCGTGCACCATCGCAATCTCGACGAGTTCGGCGGCTTGTTCGCCCGGATGCCGCTCTACAGCGGGCTGGCGATCGTGATCTTTTTCGCCGGTCTGGGGCTGCCCGGTTTGTGCGGTTTCATCGGCGAAGTGCTGGTGACCCTCGCGGCATGGAACTTCAGCAAGGTGCTGGCGGTGATCTCCGCCGGCGTCGTGATCCTGACCGCCGCGTACATCCTGTGGACGATCCAGCGGGTGTACCTGGGGCCCGAATACAAGGGCCCGCACGGCGACCACCTCACGCCGATCACGCCGCGCGAAGTGGCAATCGTCGCCCCGCTGGTGGTGATGTCGATCGCGCTGGGGGTTTATCCCTCGGCCGTGCTGAATTACTTGACGCCGTCGGTCAACCATTCGGTCGAGGCGCTGGCCACCTGGACCAAGGACGTGCAGCCCTACATTGGCCTCGACGAAGATCAGCAGGAAGACACCAAGGAAGAAGAGAAGGCGAAGACCGCCGCGCTGCTGCCGTAACGAGCGAGCCAAAGTTAGACGAGTGCAGGCCCAGGGGTTGCAACCCCTGGGCTTAAGAAATGCTCCCCAACGAATACACAAGCGCATCCGCACTGCAACTCCCCGAGTCGTGCCGTGAATTTTGTTGAACTAGTCGATAACTTCGTCCGCCAAACGCGCGAGATTTCGCTGCCGTCGTTCCTGCCCGAGCTAATCCTCACGGGCACGATCGTGGCGATGCTCCTGGTGCGCATCCTGAGTTGGAACAGCGCGAGCCAGCGCGTCGCCCAGGTACTGGCCGCCTGGCTACCGCTCATCGGTGCGGTCCTGGCACTGGCCGCCACGACTCCTTGGTTCTATCTGTCGGCGAATCCTCCCGCGGACCTCCCCAATCTGGCGAACGTGGGGCAAGAGCTGTTCGGCGGCATGCTGATCTACGATCCGCTGACGATTTACTTCCGCTCGCTGCTGTTGGTGTTCGTCGTGCTGTTCGTGATTTTCACGCAGCTCTCGGGCATCCCCGATCGCGAAGACGCCGCCGACTTCTACACGCTGATTCTCGGCTCGACGATCGGCATGTGCCTGATGGCGTCGGCCAATCATCTGCTGATCGTGTTCTTGGGCGTTGAAATGGCGAGCGTGCCGTCGTACGCGCTGGCCGGCATGCTCAAGGGTCGCCGGAAGGCGAGCGAGGCCGCGCTCAAGTACGCCGTCTACGGGGCGGGCGCCGCTGGCGTCATGCTTTACGGCATCAGCCTGCTGTGCGGCGTGTTAGGCACGGCCCACCTGCCGACCCTGGCCGTGCGCTTGGGAGAAATGCTGCAATCGGGCGAGTTCACCGATCGCTATCCAGTGCTTGTGCTGGGCGGGCTGATGGTGATGGTCGGACTGGCCTTCAAACTCTCGGCCGTGCCGTTCCATTTCTGGTGCCCCGACGTGTTCGAAGGGGCCAGCGCCGAAGTGAACGCGTTTCTCTCCATCGCCTCGAAGGGGGCTGCCGTCGCCTTGTTGCTGCGCGTGGGCCTAGGAGTTGGCTACGTGCCGCCGACGGCGCCTGCCGTCAGTTCCACGGCTGCGGCCGCTGCAGCACGGGCCGAGCACGCTGGGCCAACACAAGTCGCCAGATCGAGCGCTACTCCGACGGTGCAGCTAACCGCGCACACTTCGCCAAGCCTCGATTCGCCGGTGCTCGCAGCTTCCACCGCCAAGAGCGCAGCCGACACGCGGCAAGCGCTGAACAAGGCGCTTTCGCCCGTTCGAAGTTTCGTGGCCTGGCTCGTGGCCGTCATCGCGGCCATCACTTGCACGTTCGGTAACCTGGCAGCTTACGGTCAAACAAATATCAAGCGGTTGCTGGCCTACTCAACCATCGCGCACGCCGGATACTTGATGATGGCCGTGGTGCCGGCCATTGCTCAGGCCACGCCCGAGACGGCCGACGCCTCGCGCCAGGCCGTCGAGGGAATCGCCTTTTACATCGGCACGTACCTGTTCATGAACCTGGCCGCGTTCGCCATCGTGGCCTTCCTCCGCAACACCTTCCACAGCGAAGAGATCGCCGCTTACGGTGGGCTCGTGCGCAGCTCGCCGGGCGTGGCCGTCTGCTTCATCATCGTGCTGCTGAGCTTGATCGGCATTCCGCCGATGGCCGGCTTCCTGGCCAAGGTGCTGATCTTTTATCCGCTGGTCGAAGGGGGGCACTACACCCTGCTGGTCATCGGCGGCTTGAACACCGTGCTCAGCCTGTTCTACTACTTGAGGGTCATCAAAGTCATGACGCTCGAGCCCGAGCCCGAAGATCGCTTGCCGGCCCACCTGTCGCTGGTGTCGCTCCCCGGCGTCTACCTGGTGGCGGTCACGGTGCCGGTCGTGCTCTTGGGCGTGGCGGCCGGTGGGCTATTGGAGATGGCCAAGGCCGCTGCCGCGCGGCTGCTTTCCTAAGCGATCGCACACGACCAGCGGCCGCGCGGGAGCGCAAACCATGCCTGCTGTCGCATTGCCCCGATACCAAACCGAACGGATCGACATGGCCAGATCGCGGAACACCGACGTTCTCAATCGCCTGCTGGCAACCTTGCACCGCTCGCTGTCGCAGTACTTGCAGGGCTCGCACTATTGGACGCGTCGCGGCGACGCGCGGGCCGAAACCGTCGTGCGGCACCTCGTCGAAGATCAGCGGGCCTTGTCCGCCCGCATCGCCGATCTGATTCTCCAGCGGCACGGGCAGATTTCCCCGGCGTCGTTCCCCATGGAGTTCACCGATCTCAATCTGCTGTCGCTCGACTACTTGCTGCAAGAGTTAATTCGCCACCAGAAACTGGACATCGAAACCGTTGAAGAGTGCGTCGCCGAGCTGCGCGGCGACCGCGAAGCGCGCGAGCTCGCCGAAGAAGTGCTCGGCAACGCTCGCGGCCACCAGGAGAACCTCGAAAGCGTGGTCAAGGCAACCGTGTGACGCTCTTCGACACGCACGCCCATCTGGATCAAGCAGAGTTCGCGGCTGACCTCGCCGCCGTGCTCGACCGGGCGGCCAAAGCCGGCGTCGAGCAGATGGTTTCGATCGGCGTCGGGGCACTTTCTAGCGAAGCCACCGTGGCGCTGGCCGCCGCACACGCGCCCATTTACGCGGCGGTCGGCATTCATCCCAACTACTGCCACGAAGCGCAGCCCGGCGATTGGGATCGTGTTGGCGAACTGGCGCGCCGGCCGAAAGTCGTCGCGCTGGGCGAAACGGGGCTCGATCGTTACCGCGACTACGCCCCCATCGAATTGCAGCGCGACTACTTCGACCGCCACGTGCGGTTGTCGCAAGCAACCGGCTTGCCGTTTCTCGTACACGCGCGCGAAAGCCTCGACGACATCCTTGCCATGCTTCGCGAAGCCCGTGCGCGCGGGCCACTTTCCGGCATCATGCACTCATTCACCGGCTCGGCCGAAGTTGCCGCCGAGTGCGTGGCGCTCGGCATGTACGTCAGCTTCGCCGGCATGCTGACGTTCAAAAAGTCGGACGAGCTCCGCGCCGTGGCGGCGACCGTTCCGGCTGATCGACTTTTGGTCGAGACCGACTCTCCGTACCTGGCTCCCGAGCCCCTGCGCGGCAAGCGGAACGAGCCGGCGCTTGTCGAACATACGGCGCGCCGACTAGCGGTCGCGCGTGGAGTCTCGTTCGCAGAGCTTGCCGCACAAACGACGGCCAACGCGCGGCGCGTCTTCAGAATCGCATGACCGAGCATCGGCCGCAGATCGTGCGAGGCTCCCGGCTGCCGCCTGCGGCGATCGATCTGCTTTCCAGCGACAGCGTCATCGATTGCGACACGCCGCGCGCGGACGCCCGGCTACGCCTGCTGTGTGTACCCTACGCGGGCGGAAGCACGGCGGCGTTTCGCGGTTGGGCAAGTGCCTTGCCCGCCGAGGTTGAACTGTGGGGCGTTCAGCTCCCGGGCCGCGCTTCGCGCCGCGATGAACCGCCGCTGACGCGGATGGATTCGCTTGTCGAAGTGGTCGCGGCCGAACTGGTCGCCGCGCGCGCAGGCGCCCTCAGCGATCGGCCTTTCGCGCTCTTCGGCCATAGCATGGGCGCACTCGTGGCCTTTGAACTGGCTCGCCAGTTGCGCGATTGCCATGGGCTGGCCGTCAGCGGGTTGCTTGTCGCGGGGCGCGGCGCTCCGCACCTGCCCGATCCTGGTCCGGCCCTGGCTTGTGGTAGCGAACCAGCGCTTGTCGAAGAACTGCAGCGACTCGGTGGTGTGCCGGCCGAAGTGCTGCGGGACGCCGTGCGCCGCGCGCGAATGTTGCGATTGATTCGCGCCGACTTCGCGGTTTGCGAAACCTATGCCTACCAGTCGGCCGCGCCGCTCGACTGCCCAATCACCGTGTTCGGCGGCACCGAAGACCTCGATTGGCCGCTCGAGACGCTCGCAGCCTGGCGCGTGCACACCATGTCAACCGCCTGCACATTTACGTTTGCCGGCGGCCATTTCTTCATCGATACCGCGCGAGAGGCGTTTCTTAGGCAACTAGCCGCGAGCCTCCAACCGGTTGTCAAACCGCCGCGATAGCACCGCCAAACACGGCACGGCCAGCGTGTCCCCACGGCCGCCAGGGCAGACAATCAACTACCGTGGCGAACGAATCGGCCGGTCGGGCCACAGATTGACACGCCGCACAAAATTCATTAGTGTACGAATGGAAATCTTCTCGCGTGGCCAGCGGGCAGCTCGTCGTGCGAATTCAGAGACTGCAAGGAATTGCTATGAAAAGAGATAGAGTCTTTTGTGTGGCCGGGTCGTTGGCCGTCTTGGCGCTGCTCTGCTCCGCCCGTGGCTCCCATGGTGCGGAACTTGCCGCCACGAGCCAGGGGAACAAGGCCGAGTGCCTAGGCCGCCAGATCGACTCATTCTCGTTGCCCGATTTCCACGGCAAGACACGCACCTTGGCCGACCTGGCCGGCGACAAGCTGGTTGTCGTCGCCTTCCTGGGAACCGAGTGTCCGTTGGCCAAGGTCTACGCCACGCGACTGGTCGGTCTGGCCAAGGAGTTCCGGGAGCAGGGGGTCGCGTTCGTCGCCATCGACTCGAACCTGCAAGACTCGATGACCGAGATCGGCACCTTCGCGCGCATTCACGAGCTCGACTTTCCGATGCTCAAGGATCTGGATAACCGCGTGGCCGATCAGTTCGGCGCGGTGCGCACGCCCGAGGTGTTCGTGCTCGACGGCGAACGGCGCATCCGCTACTGGGGCCGCATCGACGATCAATATGGATTTCAAACTGGCGCCGGCTACGCCAAGCCGCGCTTGCAACGTCGCGACCTGGCCGTGGCCATCGACGAGCTGCTGGCCGGCAAGCCCGTCAGCGAACCGATCATGCCGGCCGACGGCTGCTTGATTGGCCGCGTCCGCAAGACAGAGCCGCAAGGCGAAGTGACTTACACCAAGCACATCGCCAGCATCCTGCAGAATCGCTGCGTCGAGTGTCACCGCCCGGGCGAAGTGGCTCCGTTCAGCCTCACCGCCTACGACGAAGTGGTGGGTTGGGCCCCCATGATGAAGGAAGTCGTGAGCGAAGGGCGCATGCCGCCGTGGTTTGCCGACCCCGCGTTCGGACACTTCGCGAACGACGCGCGACTGAGCGAAGAGGAAAAGCAACTGCTCAATTCCTGGATCGACAACGGCTGCCCCCAGGGTGACCCCAGCGATCTGCCGGCGCCGCGGCAGTTCGTCGAAGGTTGGCGCATCGGCCAGCCCGACCAGGTGATCTACATGGCCGACGAACCATTCGAAGTGCCAGCCGAAGGGGTTGTCGACTACCAGTACTTCACCGTCGATCCCGGCTGGAAGGAAGACACGTGGGTGAAGGTTTCCGAGGCGCGCCCCGATAACCGCGGTGTCGTGCACCACATCATCGTGTTCGTGCAGCCCCCCGGCGATCAGTCGGGCGCGTTCGGCCGCCGCGGCGGTCTCGGCGGATTTGCCCCGGGCAGCTTGCCAATCGCCGCGCCCGAGGGTGCGGCCACGTTCGTGCCGGCCGGTTCGAAGCTCGTCTTCCAGATGCACTACACGCCCAATGGCGTGGTCTCGAAAGATCGCAGCTCAATCGGCGTCGTTTTCGCCGATCCCAAAACGATCCACCGCAAGATGAAGGGTGGCGTGGCGGGCACGGTCCGTTTTAAGATCCCCGCGGGTGATGGCAACTTTGAAGTCTCCGCCAAGCACAAGTTTCTGCGCGACACGATGCTCTTGAACCTCACGCCGCACATGCACCTGCGCGGCAAGGATTTCAAGTACGAGCTCGAATACCCCGATGGCACGCGCGAAGTGCTGCTAAATGTGCCGCGCTGGGACTTCAACTGGCAACTGCGCTACGAGTTCGCCGAGCCGAAGCTGATCCCCAAGGGGAGCCGCATCTTCTGCACGGCCCACTTCGACAACTCGACCGATAACCTGGCGAACCCCGATCCCTCGGCCGAAGTCACCTTCGGCGATCAGACTTGGGAAGAGATGATGTTCGGCTTCTACACGGCCTACGATCCGCACGAAGACCTGCTGGCGGCCAATGCCGGCGAGGGACCCGATGTGGAAGCGACCGTCGACGGTTTCGCCGGCGAAGGGAGCGTAACCGCCGAGGACGCCGCAGCCGCCAAAAAAGCCGAAGCGGCCGAAGCCGGCAAGGAAGCCGAGAGCGACAAGCCGTAGCCGCGCCGCAACGACTCGCCAGCTAAATAAAACAAGCCCAGGGGTCGCATCCCCTGGGCTTATTTTTTTGTGCGTGGCCTGCTCCGACTATGCGCGTCAGATCTCGTAGCTCGCTTCGGGGGCCAGCTCAGCGACATACTCGCCGCGCATCCGTAGATTGGGCTTTTCCAACAGCACCGTCGTGCGCGGAGGCACGCTGCGGGTGAGCCAGACGTTGGAGCCGATGACCGAGTCGTACCCGATCACGGTGTTGCCCCCCAAGATCGTGGCGTTCGCGTAGATCACCACGCGATCTTCGATCGTAGGGTGTCGCTTGTGGCCGCGTACGATCTGGCCGTCGGAGTCGGTTGGGAAGCTAAGCGCGCCCAAGGTCACGCCCTGGTAGAGCTTGACGTTGTCGCCAATCTCGCAGGTCTGACCGATCACGACGCCGGTGCCGTGGTCGATGAAAAAGTGGTGCCCGATCCGCGCGCCGGGATGGATGTCGATACCGGTCTTGGAATGGGCCGACTCGGTCATCATTCGCGGAATCAGCGGCACATCGAGCTCATAGAGCGCGTGGGCGATGCGATAGGTGGTAACCGCTTCGAGCCCCGGATAGCAGAAGATCACTTCGTCGGGCCCGTTGACGGCCGGGTCCCCGTCGTAGGCAGCGTTCACGTCGAGCGCCAATTGCTTGCGCAGCGTGGGGATCTGGTCCAGGAAGTCGATCGCCTTGGCCTGGCCGAGCGCTTCGTAATCGGCGTCTTCGTCGCAAGCGGGGCGGCGCGTGGCGCCGGCTTCGTGCCGCAGTGCCCGGCCGATCTGAGTGGTCAGCTTGTCGTGCAGCCCCTCGATCAGGTCGCCGACGTGATAGGTCACATTGCCCAGGTGTAGCCCCTCGCGGCGGCGATAGCCCGGGTAGATGATCTCCTTGAGATCCTCGACGCAACCGACGACGGCCTCGTAGTTCGGCAGCGGGCAATGACCGAGGTGGTGGATCGCGCCGCCGATGTCGCGATACGTGGCGACAATGCGCTCGGTCAACTCGGGCAAACGCTCTTTGAGTCGGATGTCGGAAGCCATGTTCGGAATGCTCCGCAAGCTGCGGTCGCACGCGCCACACTGGTGGGGGCGAATAGGCGACCGCAATCCAGGACCAGAGAACCAACCAGTCGCCTCACGGCGACACGGGGAGAGGAGCAGGGGCGACGAGCACAGAGCCTACCAGATGGCTCCGGCCGGTCAGCCCTAAAGACAGGTGCAACAGCATGCCCCGGCAAAACCGGCGGCAAATGGTCGCGGCGAAAGCGAAGCAAGTTTGGCTGAGGTGTTCATCGCGGTGGGTCGCATGGCGATAGAAGCGGCACACGCATGCTAGGCCGCACGAGCGGCAAAATCAAGCGCGGCTAGGTCTCTCTTCGGCCAGCGGAGGGGAGCAAATTGAGCACAAAGGGGCGATCCGCGGGGCGGTTCAACTGCTAGCAGAACCCAAAGCCTATTAAACTTGTTCTTGAGCAAGTACAGTCTGCCATTCGACCGCGACTCCCAGCCGCTGGGCCCAGTCAGCCACGTAGTCTTTGTCGATTTGTTTCTGGACCTTGAGCACTCCTGCAATGTCGCGAAGGTGCTTGTCGGAGCCCCCCTCTCGAAAGGCCTGAAGCTTTTTCAGAATCACATCCTCGGCGGAAGCAAACCGAACCGACGAACCAGGTGCAATGGAAAGGTCGCGAGCGCGCACAAGTCGCTGTCGATCAAAATCAGAATCGGCGGCAACGTAGACGTCAATTTTGAGCCCTTCCATGGGCTGAATTACATTGAAAGTGTGCCGGCGAAATACCGCAGTCCGGACCGCCGTGGCGCTAACGTAAAACCCTGGCTCCGGAAAGGCCGCAACCAAGTCGTCAATCTTCTCGGCAGGCAGGTCGATTACCACGTCAATATCGTTGGTGAAACGTGGTTCACCATAAGCGATCGTTGCCGTCGAACCCGTCACCGCGTAGCTCAGCCCCAACCGCACACAAGTTTCTGCCAAATAACGCAGCAGCTCAGCGTGATTGTCCAAGGAGCCTCCGTCCGACTTCAAGGGCCACCTCTTGCTCAGACCAATCGGGGTGTTCGCTGCGCAACATGTGTTCGATCAAGTTGCGCGCGGAACGCCACATGTCCCAGGCGATCTCCAGACGCTGGCGCTCCGTCATGCCGCGCAGCGCTTCGACCATCCGCGCATCCAGCGGCTCGATCGTCACCTCGCGGGACGGCTTGTGCGGTATTAGGTGAGACGACTCCCCCGCTTCAGTAATCAATCTATGTCCAGTCACACCAGCGACTCAGGCCTTGTAGTTGTGACCTCACGTCCCACAAGGCTTCTTTTTCGATTGTTTGATACTCGCAGCGAACGCGAAATCCAACTGGAAGCACCTTCCAGTAGGTTGCTGACCAAGGCCGGAGTTCGTCCCACTCGATCGAAGCGGGCCGAACGTTGATTCCCATTACGTCGGGATTTGAGGCAAGCGCAAAGTACTTGCGAATTCGACGCTCATTCGCTCCGGTCCATTCCAGCGAGGAGCCAAGTAGCACATTCAGGTAGCGATCCCAATCCGGCGCAGCAAACGCTTCCCAAGTTTCCGCACCTTCAATCGACAGTCGATAGCATAAACATTGCGGATCATGCTTTGGCCCGCGCTCATCCACGGCCTTGGCGATTTCTTCCCGATCCATGCGATGCCAATCGTCGCTAACCGCTCGTCGGCACCCAACAATCCAGTCCTTAGTCGAAAGTTTAAGCAGAACCTCGATAAGCCTTGGCCGCGATAATCCATGACCCGCCTTGTTGAAGAGCAACTCCGGATCCGGTGTATCCAGAAAGCACACAGGGCAGGCAAACTCCGCGACCTGATTCAGAATCCAATACTCGGCTCGGGAAAGACTAGGTTCTTGGGGCATAAAAGCGATCAACTGACAGTTCAAATGTGCCCGGCGGCTATTCCTCTTCCTCTTCCTTGTGCGCGGCCTTTTCGACAATTTCTTTCTGCACGTTGGCCGGCACCACGTCGTAGTGGCTGAACTCCAGGCCGTAACTCCCTTGCCCGCCCGTCATGCTCGACAAGGTGCGGGCGTAAGTCGTCACTTCGGCCAGCGGCACTTCGACCGTGACAGTTTGATATTCGCCGCCCGCCGTTTCGAGCCCCTGCACCCGGCCACGGCGCCCCGACATGTCGCTGTTCACGTCGCCGACCTTTTCGCTGGGGACCGTAATGTGCATCTTCACGATCGGTTCGAGCAGCCCGGGCCTGGCCAACTGAAACACATTGCGGAAGGCCATTGAACCGGCCGTTTTGAAGGCCGCTTCGGAGCTGTCGACCGGGTGGTGCTTGCCGAAGTACACCTCGACACAGACGTTCTGGATGCGAAAGCCGGCGATCACGCCGCGGTCGAGCCGCTCCTTGAAGCCTTTCTCGACGGCCGGCAGAAAGTTATTGGGGATCGTACCGCCGACGACCGAATCGACCCAGAGAAAGTTGTGCTCCTTGTCGTAGTGATGCGTCCGCATCGAGGCGAACCGCTCCTTGGTCGCCCATTTGTCGATGTCGACGTCGCCCGGCATGGGAAACATGCGGATGTGCACTTCGCCGAACTGTCCGCGGCCGCCGGTTTGCTTCTTATGGCGATAGCTCCCTTCGGCGTTGGCCTGAATCGTTTCGCGATAGGGAATCTTCGGTTCCTTGGTCTCGACCTCGACTTTGTCGCGGCGTTTGAGTCGTTCTTGCACGATCTGCAAGTGCAACTCGCTCATGCCGTTCATCACCATTTCTTTGGTCTGGGAATCGCGGTCGATGCGGAACGTGGTGTCCTCCTCGACAATTTTGTGCAGCGCGCCGCTGAGCTTGGCCTCGTCGTTGCGGCTCTTGGGCATGACGGCCAGCCCCACCATCGGCCGGGGGAATTCCAAATGCGGTAGCTCGAGATCCCCCAGCGTGGTGCCGGTGTGCAGCTCGTCGGCCTTGGCCACGGCGACGATCTCGCCCGGCCCCGCCGCGTCGCACGGGGTCATTTCGCTCGCCTGCGGTTCGAGCAACTGCGCGATTTTCACCGACTTGCGGGCGTGCGAGGCGTGTACCGACGCGTCTTTCTTCAGCGTGCCGGAGTAGACGCGAATAAAGCTCAGCTTCTGCACGAAGGGATCGATCCGCGTTTTGAACACCTGGGCGACGAGCGGCCCATCGGGATTGGGCACCAGCGTCACTTCCTTGCCTTGGGCGTCGATCGCAGTCCGCGGCAATTTCGCCGGCTCGAGCGCGCAGAGATCGAGCACCTGCATCAGTTCCTTGACGCCGATGTTGTGTTTGCCGGCCGCGAACACAATGGGAATCAGCGTGCCAGCCGCGATCGATTTGTGAATCAGCGCGGTGAGCTCGTCGCCGGTCGGCTCGGTCCCTTCGAAGTAGGCCTCCGTGGCGGCCTCGTCCACTTCGACGATCGCTTCGATCAGCCGATCGTGCAACGTCGCCGGGTCGATGAGCGCGCCGGGTGCAGAACTCGGCACATTGAGCGTGCTGGCCACCCCTAGGAAACTCGCGCCGCTCCCCAGCGGCACATTGATCGGCACGCAGGACGCGCCGAACGCCTGCTGAATCGATTCGAGCAACCGCTCGAAGTCGATGTTGTCGGTGTCCATCTTGTTGACGAGGATGATCCGCCCCAGGCCCCGCTTGCCCGCTTCCTTGAAAACTCGGCGCGTGTTCACCTCGATGCCGGCATGCGCATTGACGGCGATGATCGCCGTTTCGACCGCCGACAAGGCCGACAGCGTTTGGCCGATGAAGTCGGGATAGCCCGGCGTGTCGATCAGATTGAAGTGCAGCCCGACATCGTCGAAGTGCGTGACCTTGGCTTCGATCGTGTACTTGTGGTGCTTTTCTTCTTCTTCGAAATCGCAGATGCTGTTGCGTTCGTCGACACTCCCCTGCCGAGCAACGGCGCCGCTGACGTGCAGCAGATGATCGACGAGAGTGGTTTTGCCACTGGAGCCGTGGCCGCAAATGGCAATGTTGCGAATTTTGTCCGGCGAGTGCTTAGACATGCGAGTCTTCCCTCTACTTCGAGACTAAGCGCAGCAAATAACTGAAAGACGAGATGCTTGAAACCTAAACTCCCCGGCGGCAATACGCCACCATTTTTTGTTCGACTTGTCGGCAGCGGACTGCCGGCGCACACCGCCGGCCTGCGCTAGCCTGCTGCCGGCGAGCGCTATTTTTCTGCCGCCGAGCGGGCCGCGGCGAGTGCCTCGGCGAGCGTGATGCGTCCCTCGTACAGCGCGCGGCCGATAATTGCGCCAGCCGCCGGCAGCGCCGCCAGGCGGGCGACGTCGGCCGCCGTGGTCACACCCCCCGAGGCCACGACCGGTAACTTGATTGCTGTGATAAGTTGGGCCAGGGCCGCGATGTTCGGGCCGGCCAGCATACCGTCCTGGGCGATATCGGTGTAGACGACCGCCACCAGCGGCTCGTCGGCGAACAGTTCGATCAGCTCGATGGCCGAGGTGCCCGACGTCGACAGCCAGCCATGCGTAGCAACCATGCCGTCGCGGGCGTCCACCCCCAACACCAGCCGGCCGGGGTTCGCTCGGGCGGCGTGGCGCAGCCAGTTGGGGTCTTCTAGCCCGCGGGTGCCGATCACCAGGCGGTCGATTCCCAGGTCGACGAGCGCGGCAATGGTGTCATCGCCACGAATGCCACCGCCGAGTTGCACCGGGATCTGCACCGCGGCCCGAATGGCGCGGATACTCTCGAGGTTTTCAGGCCGGCCGCTGCGTGCCCCATCGAGATCAACAACGTGCAGATACTCGGCCCCGTCAGCGACAAATTGTCGGGCGACCGCGGCGGGGTCCTCGCCAAAAATGGTCTCGCGGTTGTAATCCCCCTGCTGCAAGCGAACGCAGCGTCCGCCGCGCAGATCGATGGCCGGCCAGATTTGCATGTGCGACTCTTCAACTTCCGCCGGCGACCCGCCGCGCCTTGCGACAATCGGTCGAAATCGGCACTCGGCCGTCACGCTCAGCTCCGCGCGACGGCCAACTTAGCCCCCAAAACGCCGAATATCGCACGGGCGAAAGCTGGTTGCAAACCCTTTGGTCGCAGCTTGCCCGGCATCGTGGCAAGCATTTAACCCGTGGTGTAGATGACATGGGCAGTCTTTCGCGAACGATCGACAACCGCCTGTTCGGCGTCCCATTCGGCTTGCCTTCGCTCGCCATACTTCGAGGCGATCGCCTGCAAGACCTCAGAATCCCGCTCGCGCTGTCGGCTGCCGTGAGCATGGGGATACTCGTCAATTACGGGAATCATCGGCGCGCCGAGGACGAACGCATGGGGTATGCCTGTCGCGGCCAGTTCGCGGCGATACCACTGATTGAGTTTATGGAGCGGCACAAAAAAACCAGCGTCGACGAGGATATTCTCGATTTGATCACGGCGATCGCCTTGAACGTTCATGGTGTCGAAGAACGCAGAACACCCGGCGCGCAAGGCCAGCCAGTGCGAACGAGCTGCTGCCAGCATGCTTGAGTCAGGTAAGTTTTGAAACGATTTGACATTGAAGACGACATCAAATTCATCCGTCAGGTAGGGTGCTCGGAAATCGTGCACTGCGGCATGGAGGACCCCGCCTGCCACCTCGTCCGGCGGTCGAGCAAGAAGGCGCATACCGTCAATGGCCGGCTCGCTCTTGCATTGAAAGTCAACTGCTGTCGCGGAAACGTCGGTGGCATGAACCGCAAAACCGGCTTTCGCGAACAACTGCGGCAGTGGCGACAGCCCACAGCCGGGAAACCAAACGACTTGCAAGCTCGACTCGCGCAACTCATCAAGGAGCTCGGGGAGCCGATCAAATGAGAAGCTACCGGGATCGGCAAGACGATCGGTGAATTCGCCTGCGGAGAAAAGCCTAGCGTAGTATTGGTCCCAGGCGGCGTGGTCGTCCCAGTCAACGGGCATCTGCGGTTCGGCGTGGGCCATCTGGAGTCATCTCGCGGGTGCCATGGAATTCGCCAAATCGTTTGCGTTGCCGATCCTGGCCCCCGACTGGGGGTTGAACATGCTTCTCTTCTTACGCAGGCTCAACATCCCGGGCGAACGTAATGAAATCGGTATTCGGCGATGCGGCCCCCATGCGGCCCAAGATCTTGGCGATCTGCCCGCGATGGTACGCGCCGTGGATGATCACGTGCGTGAGAATGTCGATGACCGGCGTTTCAAACGATCGCCCGGCCTGGTTCTGATAATGGAGGATTGACGAGAGTTGTCTCTCATCCTTTCGCGCCAACAGCGCGGCGTAGCCCGCCTCGTTCTCCGCGGCGACGCTCTGGCAATCCTCAATCGATAGCACCGGCCAAACCGGCAGCCGCGCTTCGCGGCGCTCGAGCCGGGCCAGCCAGACCTCTTCGGCCGCCAGCACGTGCGACATCAGCGGTAGCGCCTCGGCCTGTGCGGCCGGCGCGTCACGCACGGCGGCGATCGATTGCCGATCGCCCCAGCTCATGCTGCGGAACATGCGAGCAAAATGCGTCTTCATGATTCGTTTCATTATAGCGATCGAGAGATGTCAATTCGCAATTCGGCGTTGGCCCCCGGCCCGCGCTGCGATACGCTGCCGACTTCGCGTCGAACCAACGCGCGCCAAACCCTCTCTAGCGAAGCTCACTGCCGCCATGGCCGTATCCAAACTGACGATCGAACGCCTCACGATGTACAGCGACGCCATCCTGGCGGTCGTGGCCACGCTCTTGGTGCTGGGCATCGCGGTGCCCGACGATCATCATTTCTCCGAGCAAGGGTTGCTGTCGTTCCTGGGGAAAATCAAGCACGACATGGGGGCCTACGCGCTCAGCTTCTTGATCATCACCAGCTACTGGATCCAGCACCACGTCATCTGCCTGTTCCTGCATCACGCCAACCGCGTCTTCACCTGGCTCAACTTCACGTTCCTGTTCTTCGTGACCTTGATCCCCTTTGTCACCAAACTGCTGGCAGTCTACCGGCAGGATTTTTTTGTCGTGCTGATCTACGGACTGTTGCAAGTCGCCTGCGGAATTTCGTTGGCCGTGCTGTGGTGGTACGTCAACGCGCAGCGTCGCATGCTCACCGCGCCGGTCGATGGCAACGTGCGACGCAGCATTACGCTGCGCATTCTGCTGGGGCCGATCATCAACCTGGCCGCGGTGGGCGTTTCGTTCTTCTCGGTGCCGCTGGCCCTGGCGTTGTTCGTGGGGGCACCGCTTTTGAACCTGTCGCATCGCCGCGTGGATACCCACCTGCGCGACCTGCCTGCCGCCGAATAGCCCCGGCGCGAGATCGCGTGGCACAAATTGGTGGACTGTGCGCTGAATTGCTAGCCGGCAAACAGCGCCCACAAACCGGCCAGTGCCATGACCGCCAACAGCATGGCCACGGTCACGCTCAAGGGCCAATGCGTCAGCACCGGAGTTTCGCCGCGTCGCAGTCGACGCAATGTCGTCCAATGCGATAAGCCCGCGAAAACCGTCGCCGCGATCCCCAGCATGATCAGGCTCGCTCCGAAGCGAATCGCCCCGTCGTGCAGCCGCACCGTCGCGGGGCTCGGCGACGATTGCTGCAGCGAGCGAAAGAATCCCACGGTGCCGAACCCAAAGCCGGCCATCGTGAGCGTCGTACGGATCCAGGAGAGGGTCGTGCGATCGAGCGCCAACTGCGTGCGAAAGTTCGCCATGCTGGTCCGATGCCCGGCCAGCTTGACGCGCGGGTCACCCGCGTCGGTCGTTTCCGGTGATTGATTCGCGCCAGGTGTCGACATCGCTTTGCTCGCTGATCCCGCGGACGCAGGGTTAAGTCTGCTCGTTGCATTACTGTGATCAACGAAACAATACCGCTGGACGCTCGTCCCTCCAACCCCGCAAGGAACACGGGCTGATGAACGTTCGTGCCACAGCCGGTCAAGGGAGCGAACGTCGCACTCGCTCACCGCACCAGCCGCCGGTATGTTGACGGCCATGCACCAAAACGATCTACGGCCCGACTCGCACGACGCGACTCCCTCTCAAGGCCCGGCTGCGACTCCCGCGTATGCCACGCTCCCGCCAGTCCTCGGGCTCGTGACCGCCGTGGCGCTCGTCATCGGCCAAGTCATCGGCTCGGGCATTTTCTACAAGCCCAAGATCATCGCCGAAAGCACGCAAGGTTACGTCGGCTTGATCCTTTCGTTGTGGATCGCCTGCGGACTAATCAACTTGTGCGGCGCGCTTTCGATCGCCGAACTGGCGGCCATGCTGCCGCACGCCGGCGGCAACTACGTCTATCTCCGCGAGGCCTACGGCCGGATGTGCGGCTTTCTCTGGGGTTGGGCCGAGTTCTGGGTGATCCGCTCCGGCGCCATCGCCGCGCTCGGCACGGCCATGGCCATTTCGCTCTTCAAATTGTGGGTCAGCGTGGGTGGCGAGCCGCCGGGTGGCCAGCAGACATTCGAGAAGGTGGTCGCGGTCTCGGCGATCTCGCTCTGCGCGTGCGTCAACATCGCCAGCACCCTGTGGGGGGGCGCCGTCCAGAACTTCACGACCGCGCTGAAGGCGGGCTTCTTGATCTTTCTGGGCGTGCTCCCGTTCGTGGCCGTCGGCGAAGGATCGGTCGCGATGGGGCCGCTGTTTCCCTCGACAATCGAAAAGTCGCTGCTGCTGACGATCGGCTCGGCGCTGGCCGGCATCATGTGGGCCTACGACGGTTGGGGGCAGGTGACCGTCGTCGCCGAAGAGATCCACAACCCGCAGCGGAACGTGCCTCGCGCCTTGGCCGGCGGAGTGATCGCGCTGATCGTCCTCTATTTCGGCGCCAATCTCGGCTATCACCTGACGCTCCCTTCGTCGGCCATCGCGGCCTCGGCGCTGCCGGCCGAAGATGTCACGCGCACCTTGTTGGGCGAATTGGGAGCCCGACTGCTGCTGGCAATGATTCTGGTGTCGACGTTCGGCGCAATGAGCTCGAACATCCTGGTCGGCCCGCGAGTGCTGTTTGCCGTGGCGCGCGATCACCACTTCTTGCGATTGTGGCGGCGTATCGACCCCAGGTTCGGTACGCCGGCCCTGGCCATTGGCACGGTGTCGGCCTGGTCGATCGTGCTGGTTTTGGCCGGCGACATGACCTGGCTGTTTGGCGCTCCGGGACCGGACGAACCTCCGCCGAAACCGCTGTTCGATGTGCTGACCGATTACGCCATTTTCGGCGGCTCGGTCTTCTACTTCCTGGCCGTGGCGGCGGTTTTTGTGCTGCGGTACAAGCGGCCAGGCGCCGCGCGGCCATTTCGCACCTGGGGTTATCCGCTGACCCCGCTGGTGTTTTTGCTGTTCTACACGTTCTTGCTGGTCTCGATGTTCACTTCGGCCCCAGAACAATGTGGCACCGGGCTGCTTCTGATCGTGGTCGGCGTGGGGGTCTATGCCGTGTGGGGGCGCGGCCCAGCGGCCGCGGCGCCCGTCACCGGGGATTAGTTCCGCAGCTCGTGCGCATGGCCCGCTCGAGCCTGCCGCTGCCGGGCCATTTGATTGTGATTCAAGGCTTTGGCGGTTAGCATGAGAGGACTTGCGGTGTCTCCTTTACGCCGCGCTTTCGCGCCAGGCAGCCAGAATTCGACCTCGACCCCTGAGGTTCGGTTCTCGCGACAGTCCGCTCGGGGGCTCACAAGCCATGTCAATTGCCGTCACCTGTTCCGCCTGTCATAAGACCTTTCCGGTCAAAGACAAGTACGCGGGCGTCCGCGGCAAATGCCCCCACTGCGGCGGCGAGATCCAGGTGCCGGCCGCACCCCTACAGGCGGTGATTTTCCCGGACGACGCCGGCGAAGCCATGTCGGTGTCTGACGTATCGCTCACCGAAAGCACGCTGACCGAGAGCGACCTGACCAGCAGTACGATCCGCGCCCCCAAACCCGGCGGCGCGAAGCGCCCGGC
>Ga0163152_10003424_pt1 | contig 20653 bp, 17 predicted proteins | sample OliLakLV19MP8IB2_FD_148635 | JGI IMG/M metagenome (GOLD analysis project Ga0163152, IMG submission 148635) | Freshwater microbial mat bacterial communities from Lake Vanda, McMurdo Dry Valleys, Antarctica - Oligotrophic Lake LV.19.MP8.IB-2 | ecosystem: Environmental > Aquatic > Freshwater >...
GTGACGCGAAGCCGCCGACGCCCTGTACATCGCCATCGTCACCATCCACCCGATCGCAAAGATCACGGTGGACTTGAGCACGAGGTCGAACACAAATTCCGGTGACATCAGCGTCCCTCCTTGCGTGCCTCGGCGATGCGCTTGAGCAGGTCGTCTTTCTGTTTTTTCGAGAGCTTCGTGTCGGACGCGTCGAGCAGGGCCACCATCGCGTCTTCGGTTGACCCATCAAAAAACGTCCGGACCAGGTGACGCATGGCCGATGCCCGCTCCTGCTCCCGTTCCGCGGTCGGTTCAAACAGGTAGCGTGGCCCGTCCACGATGTGCCGGATATGGCCCTTGTCTTCGAGAATGCGCAGATGGGCACGGACGGCGGAATAACTGGGCGGGTCCGGCATTTCCAGCTGCACCTGCGCGGCCGAGGCCCGCTGCAGGCGGTGGAGGACGTCCATGATTTGCCGTTCACGGCGCGACAACGAGAGGGCCAAAGGTCTGGTCATGGGTTGGTAAGGGAGGAAATTAGCATGATGCTAAATAATTAGCAAGGTCGCCAGAAAACGCCCTCCGGGTGTAGCGTGGATGGATGATGAATCTGACCGTTCTTTTTGTGTCCGCCGTCGCCCTCGCAGCGGGCCCCCAGGCGACTGCCCAGCAGACGACCACGCAGCAGTCCGCCCACGACCACGCGCAGATGAATCACCGCGGCGCCCACGTCATGGGCTTTGACCAGGACAAGACCACGCACCACTTCCTGCTGTTTGAGGATGGCGGCGCCATCGACGTGTCCGTCAAGGACTCCGCGGACAAGACGAACCTCGACGCCATCCGCGCGCACCTGCCGCACATCGCGATGAAGTTTGGAGAGGGCGACTTCGAAGCGCCGGCGCTCGTGCACGCGACCGACGTCCCCGGGACAAAAGACCTGGCCGCGCTCAAGGCCAAGCTGTCGTGGAAATACGTCGAGACCGCGAAGGGCGGCCGCGTGGACATCGTGACCACCGACGCCGCAGCCCTCTCAGCCGTGCACGCGTTCCTCAAATACCAGATCGAGGATCACAAGACTGGGGATCCGCTGACGGCACGCAAGCGGCAATGAGGCAATGGGGCAATGCCCCATTGGCTCATTTCTTGAATGGGAACCGCCCGAGCGCGACGAGCAGGTCGAGGCGTGCGCGGCGGAGGGCGTCCTCCGCAATCACGGCGGAGCTTTCCGCATCACGGGCAGAGCGCTGGGCGTCGATGACCTCGAGATTGGTCGTCGCGCCCAGTTCGAACGCCCCCGACGAAATCGTCAGGACTTCGGTCGAGCGCGACGCCGCTGTGCGCGCAAATTCGAGGGCTCTGGCGTAACTGGTGACCGCCGCCTGTGCCAGTCGCACGTCCGCACGCACCTGAATTTCGAGCGTCTCGATGTTCAGGCGCGCCTGCGAGACATTGGCGGCGCGCGACTGCTTCGCCGCGGTACGCAGACCCCCTTCGTAGATCGGCTGCGTGACTGAAAACGTGAGCCGCCACGACGCGGAGGGCTGAAACAGCCCCTTCGGCGTGACGTACTGCGGCGCAAAAGACACGGTGCCCGTCGGCCAGATGTCGCGGATGCTGTCGGCCAGTACCTTCTCGGCGGCCGCTCTCACCGCGCCCTGCAAGCGCAGATCGGTGCGCTCCTGAAGCGCGGCGTCCACACTCACCGCTCCGGCGGGCACCTCGAGCGGTGGTTCACTCCCCGCATCGACCGGCCCCGACTCGGCGAGAATCACGCCGAGGGCTTCCTGCGCGCGCAGCAACGCCAGGCGCGCGTTTTCCAGGCGTGCCTGGTCGGTCGACACTGACTGCTGCGCGCGCAGTTCATTCAACCGGCTGCCCAGTCCACCCTCGCGACGTTTCGTCGAATAGTCGAGATGCGCGCGCGCGTTCTCCACGGCCCTCTGCGTGACTTCCACCTGACGCCGCTGGGCAATCACTGCGAGATACGCCTGCGCGGCGGCGACCGAGATCTGCCGTTCGACATCCGCCACCGACAGCTCGGCAATGCCCCGCTGTTGCCGGGCCTGCGCCACCTGCGCCCACCGTGCGGGCGCCAGGATGGGCATGCTCGCCACCGCGCCAAACGTGACCTGCGTCTGCGGCTGCGACACGCGGTCGTCAAAGCTGACCTCGCTGTCGAGTGTCACGCTGCTGACGGTCGCCAAGACCGATGGCCTCGTGGCCGAGCGTGCCTGCTGCAACAGCGCTTCCGCACGTTCGATGGCCAGCGCGGCCTGCGCGACTGACCGATTGGCGGCCACCGCGCGCGTGACCGCCTCATCAAACTCCACCACACGCGGCGTCTGCGCAAACACCGGCGAGGCCAGGGCCACGGCCAGCAGGCTCCACAACAGGGAACGGACGTTACGCATGGGCGCCCCCGTTCTCCACGACCACCTGCACATCACGGTCATCCTCCTGGGAACGTTTGACCTTGCCCGGTGCGAGTGACCGGATGACGACATACAACAACGGAATGAACAGAATCGACAGGAACGTTGACGCCAACATGCCGCCGATCACGGCCGTGCCCACCGACGTGCGCGCGCCGGCACCAGCGCCGGTCGCCGTGGCCAGCGGCAAGACGCCAAGAATGAACGCCAGCGACGTCATCAGGATCGGTCGCAGTCGAATGCGGGCCGATTCCACCGCCGCCTCTACAATGGAGAGCCCGTTACGCCGCAGTTGCTCCGCAAACTCCACGATCAAAATCGAGTTCTTGGCGGCCAGGCCGATCAACATGACCAAGCCGACCTGACAGAACACGTCGTTGGTCAGTCCCCGGAGCATCTGCGCCGACAACGCGCCCAACACGGCCATCGGCACCGCCAGCAAAATGATCAGCGGGAGCACCCAGCTTTCGTACTGTGCCGCCAGGACCAGATACACCAGCAGCAGACTCAGACCAAAAATGAAGATCGCCTGCGAGCCGGCCTTGATTTCTTCAAGCGACTGACCCGCCCAGGCAAAGTCATACCCGGCCGGCAACACCTCGCGCGACACCTGCTCCATCGCCGCGAGCGCTTCGCCTGACGACACCCCAGGCATGGCCGACCCGGTGATTTCCGCCGAGCGAAACAGATTGAAGTGGCTGATGACGGCCGGCGCCGTGGTCTCCCGAATCGACACGACCGTGTCGAGTGGCACCATCTGCCCATTCGACGCCCGCGCATAGTACTGCTTCAGGTCATCCGGCTGGCCACGAAACTCCTTGTCGGCCTGCACATACACGCGATACGCGCGGTTGTTGAAGTCGAAGTCGTTCACGTAACTCGATCCCAGCAACACCTGCAGGGCCTCGTTCACCTCGCGCAGGGGCAATCCCAGCGCGCGGGCTTTGTCGCGATCGACATCCACGACCAGCTGCGGATCGTTCGCGGTGAAACTCGAGAACAATCCGGCGACCTTGCCCGACTCGTTCGCCTTTGCAATCACCTGCTGGGCGAGCGCTGCCAGATCCGTGATTTCTCCGCTCGGACTGTCGAGCAACTCGTACTGGAAGCCGCCGAAGGCGGACAACCCCTGAATGGACGGCGGTGCCACCGGAATGACCAGCGCTCCGGGGATGCCAAACAGCCGACCACGCAGCCGCCCGAGCACCGCCTGCAGCGACTGTTCCTTGGTCGTGCGCTCGTCAAACCCGGTCAATCGCGCGAACATCAGGCCCTGGTTCGGTGCCGATCCACTGAAGCTGAAGCCCGCCACTGAGAAGACCGCCAGAATCTCCGGCGTCTCGGCGTAGATCGCCTCCACTTTGGCCATGATGCCGGACGTGTGCGACAACGATGACCCGGCCGGCGCCTGCACAATCGTGATGAAATACCCTTCATCCTCCTCGGGCACAAACGATCCAGGCACCGCGCCGTACACCCACCACGTCGCGTACACCGACGCCGCAAACAACATGACGAAGGCGAACCGCCAGCTCAGCGTCAGCCGCACACTTCGGACATAGAAGTTCGTCCCCGCCTCAATCACCCGATTCACAAACGTGAAGAACCGCCCGTGGGTGTGACTCTCCTTGTCGAGCAGCAGCGCCGATAGCGCCGGCGTCAGTGTCACGGCGTTGAACACCGACAACGCCACGGCGAACGCAATCGTCAGTGAGAACTGCTGATACATCCGGCCCGTCGTGCCCGGGAAAAAGGCGACCGGCACAAACACCGCAATCAACACGACGCCGATGACGATGACGGCCGAGAAGACCTCCCGCATCGCGTCCACGGCCGCACGATGAGCGCTCTTGCCATACTGCCGCATGTGGCGCTCGATGTTCTCAATCACCACGATGGCATCGTCCACGACAATCCCTGTCGCGAGCACGAGGCCAAACAGTGTCAGGGTATTGATCGAAAATCCGAACAATTTGACGAACGCAAAGGTGCCAATGAGCGAGACCGGAATGGTCAACGCCGGAATCAGAGTGCTGCGCCAATTCTGCAAAAACAGAAACAACACGAGGACGACGAGCAGGATGGCTTCGGCCAGGGTCTTGAGGACCTCGGTGATCGATTCCTGCACCACACCCACGTTGTCGAAGGCCAGACGCGCTTCGAGCCCCGGGGGGAAGTTCTGTTCGAGGCGCGCCATGGTGTCGCGCACACCTTCGAACGTTTCAATGGCGTTTGCCGTCGGCAACAACTGGACGCCGATGCCGGACGCTTCAAGCCCGCCAAAGCGCAGGATGGACGAATAACTCTCGGCACCCAGTTCGACCCGGGCGACGTCGCGGACGCGCACGAGGCCCCCCCCCTCGCCCGCGCGAATGACGACGTTCTCGAATTCGGAGACTTCGATCAGGCGGCCCTGGACGCGGACGCTGATCTGAAATTCCTGGTCGTCCGCCGCCGGCGAGTCCCCGACCGAGCCGGCCGCGACCTGCACGTTCTGCTCACGCAGGGCGGCCAGGACGTCGCCCGGCGTGAGCCGGCGTCCCGCCAGCGCAGTGGGATCAAGCCAGAGTCGCATGGCAAACTTGCGCTCGCCGAAGATGACGACGTTCCCCACGCCGGGCACGCGCTTCAGGGCGTCGCGCACGTACCGGTCAAGGTAGTTGCTGATGAACAACGAGTCGTACCGGTTGTCGCGCGAAAAGAATCCATAGGCGCCGAGGAAGCCCGCAGAGTTCTTCGTGACCGCAATACCGTTGGTGCGTACGTCGGCCGGCATGCGGCCCAGCGCCTGGTTCACTCGGTTCTGGACGTCGACCGCGGCGAGATCCGGATCCCGACCAATTTCAAATGTGACGTTGATCGAGGCAAACCCCGTGTTGGTGCTCGACGACGTCATGTAGAGCATGCCCTCGACGCCGTTGATGACCTGTTCGAGCGGTGTGGTCACCGCGCTCTCGACCGCCTGCGCATTGGCGCCCGTGTAAAACGCCGAGACCGACACCGACGGCGGTGTGAGCTCGGGATAGCGGGAAATCGGCAGCGTGGGGATCGCCACCGCGCCGGCCAACATGATGATGAGTGAGCAGACCGTCGCGAGGATCGGTCGCTTGATGAAGAGCTGTGAAAACACCTATTTGCCCCCCGCAGCCGCCACCGGAGCGCCGTCCCCGATCTTCTGAATGCCGCCGGTGATCAGGCGCTCACCCGCCTTGAGGCCGTCGCGCACGACGTAGTCGTTGCCGATGACGGCCCCGAGGGTCACGGGACGCATCCGCGCCACCAGCACTCCGCCGTCACCGGGCTCGGCGACGTACACAAAATATTGCCCGCCGATGCGCGTCACTGACGTCAGCGGCGCGACCAGCCCAGGGGCTTCCGACCAGACAACCCGCGCGCGGATGAACTGATCCGCCCGAAACTGCGTCGCGCTGGCGCCCAGCGTCGCTTTGGCGAGCACCGTCTGAGTGTCATCCACCACGCTGGCGACAAACGCGATGCGCTCGGAGGCCAGCACGCGGCCGTCCTCGCCAAGGAGGCGCACGGCGAGGCCGACCTTCAGGCGCGGCGCATCCTGCACCGGCACGTTGATGTAGGCCTCGAGGCCCGCATTGTCCTCAACAGTGGTGAGCACGGTCTGCCGCGTCACCCGATCACCCACGCGCACGGGCACGTCGCCCACGATGCCGGCCACGGGGGACGTCACCCGGTAATACCCCATCTCGATCTGGGCCTGGCGAATCTGTTCGTCCAGCGCCTTGACCTGGGCCTCGGCGGCCTTCAGCGTGGCGTCCGCGCGCTCGGCTTCCACCAGGCTCACCGCACCGATGTCGAGCAGGGCCTTGGTGCGGGCGGCCTGTTGCCGCGCAAACACGGCGTCCGCTTCACGCGCCGCGCGCGAGGACTGAATCGCGGCAATGGCAGCCTGCTGCGGGGCGTTGTCAATTTCGGCCAGCACCGCACCGGCAGCCACGCGGTCGCCAGACTTGACCGCGATCCGCCGGAGGAACCCTTCGGCCTGCGGTTGGATCGTCGTGGACCGCCGCGACTTCACGGTGCCGACGTATTCGCTGACGTCTTCAAGGGGACGCAACTCCAGCGTGACCATGTCGACCGGGGTCCCCCCCGGGGCTCCGCCGCGACCAGCGCCGGGCGCACCACCGGCGGCCGGGTCGGACTGTCCGCCTCCGCACGCTGCGGTGAAGACGGTCAGGGCCAGCACACTGGCGCCAATGTTGCGAATGGACGGGGAACGAAGCAAGGACACAGAGAGGGGCGATGGCTGCATAGGAGGTTCCGAAAGGTATAAGAACCGCCTAGTGTAAACCCCAAGCGCCACGTGAAGCGAGTATCCTTAGAAATGATGCGCTCCCTTGTGCAAGCCACACTTGTGTTCGTGGTGTTGACGATGCCTGCCCCCCCGGCAAAGGCACAGTCACAACCCCAAACCACGGTTGAACCCGCGTCACTCATGACGACGCCCGTGTATCTGTTCCAGGGTAATCGTCAGATCTCGCAGGGCACCGGATTCTTCTTCGGCATTCCCAACGCGAGCAACGTGATCGACACCGTGTTTCTGGTCACGAACTATCACGTCGTGACCGGCAACTCCCCCAACACCACGCTCTCGGCCAAAGGCGACCGCGTCGTCTTTTACCTGCACATCGACCAGCAGGATCCGTCCAGGGTCAAGCAGGTCGCCCTGCCGTTGTACTCGACGGCGGGTGTGCCGCGGTGGGTGCAGAGTGAAGATCATCCGGATGCCGATCTGGTGCTCGTACCGCTGCCGCCCGAATCGTACGAGGGGATTGCGATGTTCGTGTTTGATGAGTCGCACACACGCGGGAAGATCACGATTCGACCGACCTCCCCCGCCACGCTGCTTGGGTATCCGTACGGATTTTCAGACACCGTGAATCGTCTGCCCGTGTGGAAGACGGGGCACGTCGCCAGTGAACCCAACGTGGATTTTCAGGGCAAGCCGTCGTTTCTCGTCGACGTCTCGGCCTTCCCCGGCATGTCCGGGTCGCCGGTCCTTGCCGTCGCCAACGGTGTGTATGAGGATGACCGGGGCGCCATGGGGATGGGTCGCGTGATTCGTCTGCTCGGTGTGTTCTCTGCGATGCCGGTCATGCGGTCGGACATTCCCGGCCAACCGGATACGTCGCTCGAACTAGGCATCGTGTGGAAGTCCGCGCTCATCGTGGAGCTGGCTCGAACGTATCGCCGGTAATCGCCGTGGATCAGCACACGCCTCCGCCGTCCGATCACGTCTCGCCCCTTGTGGACGAGGTGTATGTGGAGTTGCGTCGCCTTGCGAACGGTTACCTGCGACGCGAGCGGGCAAAAAGCATCCAGGCGACGGAGTTGGTGCACGACGCCTACCTCCGGCTGCTCAAGGACAAACACCCGCAGTGGCATAACCGGACGCACTTTCTGGCGATTGCCGCCATCTCGATGCGGCGTCTGCTGGTGGAGCGTGCGCGCGCGCGACACGCGCACAAACGTGGCGGCGATCAGGTGCAGGTGACGCTCGACGATCAGGTCGCCGCGATCGAACCCAGCCGCGTGGACGTCATCGCCCTCGACCGAGCGTTGCACGCACTCGCCACGTTTGATCCGCAGCAGGCACGCGTGGTGGAGCTGCGGTTTTTTGGCGGTCTGACCGTCGAAGAGACGGCGGCGGCGCTCGGCATTTCCCCCGCGACCGTCAAACGGGATTGGACCGTGGCGAAAGCGTGGTTGATGCGCGCCATCGAGACCGGCGAGGGCGGCGCATGATCGCCCTGACGCCACAGGAGTGGGAACGCGCGAACGAAATCTTCCATGAGGCGCTCGCGCGTCCCGCAGACGCACGTGTCGCGTTTATTGACGCGGCCGCGAGTGGTGACACGCGCCTCGCGTCCGAAGTGCGGTCGCTCCTGGACTTCCACCAACACGCGGATGCGTTCCTCGACACGCCGCAGATGGATTTATCGCTCGAAGGCCAGACGCTCGGTCCGTACCAGATTGTGCGCGAAGTGGGCGAGGGCGGCATGGGCGTGGTGTACCTCGCGGAGGATACCCGGCTGGGCCGCATGGTGGCGCTCAAGGCGATTCCGTCCGCGTGGACCAACGACGCGGAACGCCGGGAACGCTTGCGTCATGAAGCACGCGCGGCGGCCGCATTGTCACACCCCGGCGTGGCCGTGATCTACGCGCTTGAAGATATTGACGGACACTTGTATCTCTCGTCGGAGTTTGTGCGCGGCAACAGCCTGCGCGACGAACTACAGCACGGCCCCCTGCCGTTGAGCACCGTGATCTCCACCGCGCAGGATCTGGCGGATGCGCTCGCGGCCGCCCACGATCGCGGCATCGTCCATCGCGACCTCAAGCCGGACAATGTCATGCGGACGCCTGATGGGCGCGTGAAGATCATCGATTTTGGCGTCGCGGGTTTTGGTCCCGCGGAAGAGGGATCCCCTGGGACCCCCGGATACATGGCGCCCGAGCAGGCTCAGGCGGGCGTGGTCGACGTGCGCGCGGATCAATACGCTCTCGGTGTGCTCCTGCACGAACTCGCCACCGGTGGGCATCCCTTCCGCGACGGCGACGTGCGCGCCCCGCTCGATCACATCAACCCCGTGGCTGCCTCCCTCGATCGCATCATCGAGCGCTGCCTCGCATCGGCGCCAGACGACCGTTATCCGACCACCCTCGCGCTGGTTGACGCGGTGGGCGAGCTCGACGCGTCGTCGGCCGGTGGGCGCGTCGGTCGTGTCGTGACGCCGCCACCGTCGGCTGCCGCGTTCACCCCGCTGTGGTGGTGGCAATTTCACCAACTGATCATGAGCCTGGCGTACGGCATCGTCTTGTATTTCCTGTGGGCGGGACGTGACTGGCTGCCCGGCCCTGAAGGCCAGTGGCTCTTCCTGGCGGGCGTGGCCGGCGCCCTCACGGCCAACACGCTGCGACTCCATCTGTGGTTCACGTCCCGGTTTTATCCAGAGGAATGGAACACCCAGCGCCGGAGCGTCTGGATCTGGACTCGTCTCGCCGATTTCCTGCTGGGCGCGGCGTTGCTGCTGGCCGGCGCGCGTCATCTGGAGACCCATCCCGATTTGTCTGCGCTCTTCCTGGGTTCGGCCATCGCGATTCTAATCGCCTTCGCCATCATCGAACCCGCCACCACCCGTGCCGCCGAGAGACAGATGCAGCGATAGCGCCTCCGTACCTGTCCCCTTTGGCCTTTGACCTTTAGCCTCTTGAGCCCCTTTCCCCTCCCTCCGCGCATTGCTCAGCAAGGGAGATGGCGAATGGACACCACCACAACGTTTAAGGACGCGGTCAGGGACATGGGCGGCGTCACCGTGCAGTGGGAACGACGGGTGCTGCGGTGGATCGCACCCCGGTTGCCGGCCGCAGTGCACTCGGACCACCTGACCCTGTTGGCCCTGCTCGCCATGGCCATGGCCGGCGTCGGGTACTGGCTCTCGTCGACCTGGGTCGCGGCCCTGTGGATCGTGAACCTGGGTCTGGCCATCAACTGGTTCGGGGACAGCCTCGACGGCACGCTCGCGCGGATCCGTCAGCAGCAGCGGCCGCGGTACGGGTTTTACGTGGATCACGTGGTGGATGCCGCCGGACTCACGATGCTCGTGGCAGGCATGGCCCTCTCCGGCTACATGACCCCACTCATCGCGCTCGGATTGATGGCGGCGTATCTGCTGCTGTGCATCGAGGTCTATCTGGCGACGTATTGTCTGGGCACGTTCACGATGAGTTTTTTCAAGGTCGGGCCGACCGAACTCCGCATTCTGCTCGCGGCCGGCAATACGGCGACCGTGCTCTTTCACCCGAACCCGCATGTGACGGTGCTCGGGATGAGCGCGAGACTGTTTGATGTCGCGGCACTACTCGCCACAGCGGGATTGGTGGTGGCGTTTGTCGTGTCGGTGGTCGGCAACACGCGCGCGTTGTATCGGGCGGAGCCGATCCCCACACGCCGCGCGGGGTGAGCATCAGTTCAGTGCGTTGCCAGCCAGATAAATCGCACCGCTCGGTTGGGGGAGCCCACCAGTGGGCTCGAGCGTCACGGCCACCGTACCGGGCATCGCCGTAATCGGCGGGGTATCCATCACGGCATGTACGCGTCCGGTCGCATCAGGTAAAAAGACGCCGACGCTGATCGGTTTGGCGTTCACGATCACCCAGAGCTGATACACCTTGCCGGTCGGTGCGGCTGGCAACCCTTCGGCCGTAAACACCATGCCGTCTTTGTGACTCACATACGCACGCGCATGCGCACCGGCCGCCACCGGCTGGGCCGCGAGGGTATAGGTGATCATGTCGGAGGCGCGCAGGACCTGCGTCTGGTGTGTGACCGTTCGCACCTGTTCTTCCAACGACACACGCGCCACCAGCAAATCGCCGGTCTCCGCCTGCAGTTCTGCGACGCGCTGCCGCAACTCGATGACCTCCTGTCGCGCGGCGGCCCACTGCCACAACGCCACCGCCAGCACGGCGACGGCGGCGATGCGCATCGCCACCGACAGGACAGAGGTGCCACTGATGGGCCTGACGGGCGCGGCGGCGTCCACCACACCGGGCCGCTGCGTTTCTGCGGCGGCAATGGCGACGATGCGATCGCGCAATCCTTGCGGCGGGGCCACGTCGGGCACGGTGCGTCCCATCGCGTCGAAGGTCTGCGAGACGGCCGCCACTTCGGCGCGGCACGCGGGGCATCCGGACAAGTGGGCCAGGATCCGCGCGCGTGACATCTCGTCGAGGGTGCCCAACACGTACTCGGGGGCCAGCTCATAGACGTCCTGATGTGTCATACGCGCAGCCCTCCTTTCGCGGGACTCTCCGAGGCCATGGCCTCACGCAACCGCTGCAATCCCGAACGGATACGGGTCTTGATCGTGCCCAGCGGAATCCCGGTCCGGTCGGCGATTTCAGAGTGGCTCAGGCCCTGGAAATACGCCTGCTCGAGGGCGTCGCGCTGATCGACTGGCAGGTCCGCCAGGGCGACACGCACTCGAGCGGCATCCTGGGACGTTGCCACAATGACATCTACGGATGGCGAGCCATCCGGGATGTTCGCCATCTTCCGGCCGTCGTCGTCGGAGCCGCCCTGGGGCCGGGATCGGCGCGCCCGGATACGGTCAATCGCCCGGGTACGCGTGGTGACGAGCAGCCAGGCGGCCACGGCGCCACGCGCCGGGTCATACCGCGCCGCGTTTTTCCAGGCGAGGGTAAAGACGTCCTGGGTCAGGTCCTCGGCTTCAGCCGGGTCCTTAAGGATCCGGGCGGCCAGGCCGTACACCGACCGGCCGTGCCGGTCGTACAGGTCGGCCAACGCGGTGCCATCACCACTCGCCATTCGCTCAATTGCCGCCAGATCCAGTTCAACCACAGGGAGGCATCAGGATACATCACCGATCACCGAGGCATCGGCGTCGAGCACCTGTCGCACGCGTTGGGTGAGGACCGCGGGGAGATAGGGCTTGGGCAGGAACTCAATGCCTTCGTCCACGCGGCCGTGGGCGTTGGCAATTTCCTCGTTGTAGCCGGATGTGAACAGGATTTTCATCTCCGGCCGGCGTTTTCTGAGTTCCGCCGCCATCTCCCACCCGCCCATCTGCGGCATGACGACATCGGTCACCACCAGCGCCAGCCTGGCCCCGAGATCCTCGGCGGCCCGCAGTCCCTCGACGCCGTTGTTGGCGGTGACGACCTCATACCCCTGTCGTTGCAAGGTGGCCCGCGCCACGTCGCGGACCATCGGTTCGTCTTCCACCACGAGCACCGTCTCGGTGCCCGTCGCCTGGGGGGTGGCCGAGTGGGTCTCGATGACCACGTCCGCGCCCGCACCGGAGGCCGGAAAATAGCAGGTCACCGTAGTGCCGAGCCCGACCCGGCTCGTCAGCTCCATGTGACCGCCAAACTGCGTCACGATGCCGTACGAGGTCGAGAGGCCGAGTCCCGTCCCCTGCCCTTTGGGTTTGGTGGTAAAAAACGGATCAAACACCTGCGCACGAATGTCGGCGGGAATGCCGGCGCCCGTGTCTTTGACCCTGAGCGCCACAAAGTCCCCGGCCGGCACCTCCGTGCCCGGCACCGGGCCCCGCACGTTCGCCGTCTCGATCCGCAGGGTCCCGCCGTCGGGCATGGCGTCGCGGGCGTTCGCCACCAGATTCATGAGCACCTGATCGAGCTGGTTCGCATCGAGGCGCGCGGTCGGCACCAGAGCCTCGGGGGCGATGGTCAGCAACACCTGACGCCCGACCATGTGCCGGACAAACGCCTCCGCAGCGATCACCTGCGCGTTCAGATCAACGACACGGGGGTCGACCATCTGCCGACGCGCGAACGTCAGCAACTGGCGCGTCAAGGAGGCCGCGCGTTGCCCGGCATTTTCAATCTCGACGAGCCCGGACACCAGTTCTCCCGAGGCCGGCTGCTGCTGAGCGGTGTCTTTCAACAACTCGGCGTAGGAGAGGATCACGGTCAACAAGTTGTTGAAGTCGTGCGCCACGCCACCGGCGAGCCTGCCGAGACTTTCCATCTTCTGGGATTCAATGAGCCGGGTCTCAAGCCGCATGCGGCGCGTCACGTCGAAGGCGAGACCGGCGACCAGATAGATGCTGCCGTCACCGCGGCGAATCGGAAATTGCAGGTCTTCGATCCAGACGAGGTCGCCATCGGGCGTGGTGATGCGGTAATCGATATCGAGCCGGGTCAACCGTTCACGATACGCGGCGATCACCCGCTCCCGGTCGTCGTCGTACACGGCATCCAGAAACGAGAACGGATTCGCATACAGCGACGCCCGGGTGCGGCCCCAGATCCGTTCGTACGCCGGGCTGATGAACACCATGCTGCCCGACTGCGGCTCGACCAGATACACCACGGCGGGAATGTGTTCGGCCAACTGCCGGAACCGTTCCTCACTTTCGCGCAGGGCTTCTTCAGCCGCGCGTTGTTCCGTCTCATCCACGATCACGGCCACGTGGCCATGACACTGTGCACCCGCCCAGATGGGCGACGTGCGCATGCGCCACCAGAACACGCGCCCGTCGGGATGCAGAAACCGGCCCGCGTCCACGTGGTTGCGACGGGCGGCTGCGGCGGCCGCCCAGGACGCCGCCACGCGCTCGCGATCGTCGGGATGGCACCCATCCACCCACCCACCGGCCAGGGCCCGCTCCATGGGCATGCCGATCAGGCGCAGGGCCGTGTCGTTGAGATACCGCACGCCGCCCTCAGGCGTCATCATCGCGATGCCTGCCGGTGAGGCATCCGCCATCGCGCGAAACTCGGCCTCGCTCTGGCGCAGCGCGCGCTCCGTGACCAGTCGCGCGGTAATGTCCTCGACCAGCGCCAGACGCGCCGGTTTCCCTCGATACTTGACGGGGCGGGAATGCACTTCAACCTGAATCAGCGACCCGCCTTTGCGTTTGTGGGTCGCCATCTGCGTCGGCAGCTCCGCTGTGGGGTCGGCCAACAAACCCTCGAGCGTGGCCCACTCCCCCTCGACGCGCAAATCCTTCAGGGTCAATGTCTGGAATTCATCGCGGCTGTAACCGTATTGGCGAAGCGCGGCCGCATTGACCTCCAGGAACCGCAGGCTCCCGTATTCGAAGACCCACGAGGCAATGGGACTGCCCTCAAACAACGCGTGTGCCTGCGACTGCAGCTCTTCACGCGCAGCAATGGTGCGGCGCAACGCGATGGTTCGCCGGTAGGCCACCGCGAGTAACGCCGCAGCCAACACCAATAATGCCCCGGTGAACCAGTCGCCCATCGTGAAGTCCCCCACATTATGCGCCGACCGCCGGAATATGATGGACGCTTGACGCATCGAATCCTCATCGCCGCCCTCCTGGCCGCGCTCGCGGCGGGCACCGGTGCGCGTGTGCAGGACCCCGTGCCGTATCGCGTCATCACGACGGATGGCACGAGCCTGCTGCCGGTCCACGCATCAACGGGCGCCTCAGACATCGTGACTTTGGATGCCGCAGCGCGACTCTTCAGGCTTCTTGTGCGTGATGACGCCCGCGCGGGTGGAGTCGTCGTGGTGTCAGGCAACGACCGCGTTGTGCTCACGGCGGGGCAATCAACCGTCTCCTCTGCCGGTCGACTCGTCTCACTCTCTGCGCCGGTGACCCGGTCGGGCTCAACCTGGCTGGTCCCCGTCGATTTCCTGCGCGCATTAAACAGGGGCATCGACGTGAGGCGCGGATCGCGCCTGATTGTGGTGGCCCCGGCCGTGGTGCCACGCGTCACCCCGCAGTTTGAGCGCACCGCCACGGGTGGACGCCTTCTCTTGTCCATCGACCCTGGGGTGACGACGCGTGTCACCCGCGACGGCGACGTCATCTCAGTCCGCTTCCAGGCCAGCGGTCTTGATGTGGAACCGCTGTCGGGCGCACCGGCCGACCTCATCGCCGGTCTGCGCAGTGATGGCGCGTCACTGCTCGTGGACCTTGGGAGCGCGGTCACCAACGTCCGGGGTGACGACGGTCTCGATGCTGGGCGGGTCACGATTGAATTGATCGGGGCGCCTCCAACGACCGCCGCGCCATCGCTGACGCCCATCGCTCCCCTCGATCGCGCGCCGGGGATCCGCACCATCGCGATCGATGCGGGCCACGGCGGTGACGACCTGGGCGCACGCGGTGCCGATGGCACACTCGAAAAAGATGTGACGATGGCCGTGGCGCAGCGGGTCAAGGCCTTGCTCGAAGCGCGGCTTGGCGTGCGGGTGATCTTCACGCGTGACGGGGATGCGCCTGCGACGGCCGATCGTCGGGCCGCGTTGGCCAACAACAACAAAGCCGATCTGTTTGTCAGTCTCCACGCCAACAGCAGTCCGGTCGCCGCGGTGCGTGGCGCGCAGGTGCTCAGCCTCGACGCCGGCGGCTACGCGGGTGTGGAAGGGGCCGCGCCCCGCTCCGACGCGCCCGCGCTCCCCGTGCCGGTCGTGGGCGGAGGCACACGTCTGATCGACGCCGTCCCCTGGCAACTCGCGCAGTTGCCCCACGTCTCGGTGTCATCGTCGTTGGCCACCATCATGGCGCAGCGATTGTCGGGCGCGGGCGTGACGATGCATACGACGCCGGTGGCCGTGGCCCCGCTGCGGGTCCTGGTCGGCGCCAACATGCCGGCGATTCTGATCGAGTTGGGCATGCTCTCCAATGTGGAGGACGCCACGGCGCTGGCCACGGCGGCGCACCTGGCGATCCTGGCGGATGCGATCGCGCTCGCCATCGCCGACGTCCGATTCGGGATCCCTCCGGCGGCGACCGGTGGAGGTCACCCGTGAGCGTGCCATGGCGCTGGCTCATCGGTGGCGTGATCGCGGCGGCGATCGGTGTGTGGGTGGTCGCGTTGTGGCTGCCCGGGTGGCTCGCCGATGACCGACCGGATTCCACGTCGAGCGCCATGCTCCCGGGCGATCCCGTGCCTGCCCAGACGCGCCGCATTCACGCGTCGCTGTTTTATGTGGCCGCCTCCGGCGACGGCCTGATCGGTGTCGATCGCGAGGTGGTGTACGCGCCGGCGCCCGCGGCCCAGGCCCGACGCATCGTCGAAGCCCAGTTGGCGCAGGCGCCGGAAGGCCAGGTGTCGGCGATTCCTGCGGGTGCCGAAGTGCGATCCCTGTTTCTCACCAGTCGTGGTGAGGCCTTTGTGGATATCACTGCGCCGCTGGCGACCAACCATCCTGGAGGCTCGCTGCACGAGGCGTTGACGGTGTATGCCATCGTGAATGCCCTGACGGTGAATCTGCCGGACATCACGGCGGTGCAGATTCTGATTGATGGCCGGGAAGTGGATTCACTGGCCGGGCACATCGATCTGCGCCATCCGATCAGGCGGAACCCAGGCATCATCCGGTGATGCACGTTATGCTGATCGCATGGTCCGACTATTTGATCGCGCCGTCGATGCGCTGCGCCCCACGTCGCTCACTCCCAACGTACTGATTCACGCCGAAGGGTCGGTCATGATCGAAGCCGGACAGACCCGTGTCATGTGCACGGCGTCGGTTGAAGACCGTGTGCCTCCATTTTTGCGCGGCAGCGGCAAAGGCTGGGTCACGGCGGAATACGGCATGTTGCCTCGTGCCACCTCAACACGCACACAGCGCGAATCCACGGCGGGCAAGGTGGGTGGTCGCACGCAGGAAATCCAGCGCCTGATCGGCCGGTCGTTACGATCGGTCACCGCCCTCAAGGAACTGGGTGAACGGACGATTTGGATTGACTGCGATGTCATTCAGGCCGACGGCGGCACGCGCACGGCCTCCATCACGGGGGCGTTTGTCGCGATGGTGCTGGCGATGGATCGGCTGCGGCAGCAGGGCGCGCTCCGCAACATTCCGGTCACGGATTACGTCGCGGCCACCAGTGTCGGGATTGTGAAACAGACGCCGCTGCTCGACCTGGCGTATGAGGAAGACTCGGCCGCCGAGGTCGACATGAACGTCATCAAGACCGGCGGCGGGAAATTCATCGAGATCCAGGGCACGGCAGAAACCGAGCCCTTTGATCGCGCCGCGCTGGACACCCTTCTCAACCTCGCGGACAAGGGCATCGCGGAGCTGGTGGAAAAACAGCGCGCACTCGTCGGCGTGATCCTCGGACGCTGACTATGAAATGAGGCAATGAGCCAATGAGCCAATGAGCCAATGAGCCAATGAGCCAATGAGCAGCGTGTGCGTCACGCTGTATTCATTGCCCCATTGCCCCATTGCCTCATTGCCTCATTGCTGTCTAGCGCCCGCCCGGACCGACGCCGCCGCCGCGCCCACCTGCGGCCGCGGGAGCCGCGCGCTCCCGCATCGCGCGCGGGTCAAGGACCGTCGCGATCTCGTCAATCACATCGCGCAGGTGGCGCATGGTGGCTTCATCACGAGCGCCGCCGCTGCGCAGCGCGCCGTCCACCATCTCACCCACCGCCCGCAGTTCCCCCTTGAGCAGCGACCGCACTTCGGCGCTTGGCGCCGCGCCGCCGTTGAGCCGGTTGTCGATGAGGGAGAGATACGTGCGCTGCAGGTTGCGGCGATAGATATCGATGTTGCCGCCCTTCTGCACTTCGGTCCACACCCCGGTGCGGAGTTCAGTCAGAAACTCGACCGGTGAATACGCGGCCGGACCGTCGATGGCGACCTGCTCGGTCATGCGGTCGAGGCGGGACGTCTGCAGCAGACTGCTCATGACCGACGACTGCGCGTTGCGCACACGGTCGATGATGCCGGCCGGTTCAATCCGTCGCAGAATCTCCGGGCGGACCATGAGTGACGGCGTGACAAACGCGTTGGCCACCAGGAACCGTACGGCTTCCTGCTGCCTCGCCCGCGCGACCACTTCGAATCGCATGCCGCTCTGGCCGATGTGTTTCTGCTGCGAGTTGAAGCCGCCGACGACACGGGTCACGTGGTTCATCTCGGTCGTCCACTGGCCGACCATCCGTCCATAGACTTCCTCGAGTTCCGTCCAGGGATCACCGGTCCGCGATCCCGTCGCGCTCAGCAACATCTCAGACACCCGTGAGAGATTGCGCAGGCCCAGCGTGGTGGCTCGCACGGCGTCGATGTCACCGACCGCTTCGGTCTGGTCACCGGGATCGGTGCCGCCCTGTCCTTCGGTGGAGAACCGCAGGTACGGCTTTTCATCCTGTTCACGCGCCCACAGGTCGAGCGTCGCCTTTTCCTCTTCCGGCGTCTTCGCTCCTGGAATCGGCTTGTAGCCCCACATCGTGGCCCACTTGTCATACGGGCCGATTTTCGGAATCAGGTCCGCCGGATCGATCTTGTCCTCGGGCTGTGCGACGTAGTTGAAGCGCGAGTAGTCCATCAGGGTCGGCGTGTGCCCCATTTCCTTGACCCACTTCGGGTCGCGGATTTGTTCGATCGTGTAGGTCGAGCTGGCCTTCATGTTGTGCTGGAAGCCGAGCGTATGGCCGACCTCGTGCGCCACCACGTACCGCATCAGTTCGCCCATGAGGTCGTCGGGCAGCGGCAACTTCTGCGCACGCGGGTCGAGCGGACCGGCCTGCACGAAGTACCAGTTCTTCGCGAGGTTCTGGACGTTGTGGTAATACTGAATGTCCGACTCGATGATTTCGCCCGAGCGTGGGTCGTGAATGTGCGGCCCCGACGCGTTTTCGGTCGTCGATGGCAGCCAGCGAATCACGGAGTAGCGGGCATCTTCCGGGCTCCAGTCCGGATCGTTGGTCGGCGCAGTGCCCGCGATGATGGCATTGCGGAAACCCGCAGCCTCAAACGCCGGCTGCCAGTCTTCAATGCCCTTCTTCACAAACGGCACCCACTTGGCAGGCGTCGCCGGATCCACGTAGTAGATGATCGGCTTGACGGGCTCGGAGATCGCCGCAGTCGGATCCTTCTTCTCGAGGCGCCACCGGGTGATGAAGCGTTTCTGCTCGGCACGATGTTCGTCGGTGCTGTAGTCCACGACCGCGCGCGTAAAATACCCCACGCGCTCGTCGAAGAGGCGCGGCATCATCGGCGTTTCGGGCAACTTGACCATGCTGAAGTGCGTGAGCACCGTGGCACTGTTGCCGCGCATGCCGGCCGCCGCACCGCCGGCGCGACCAGGCGCCGCCGCCGCGTCGCCAGCGGTGAACGTCTGCAAGACTTCAACGTTGATGTTTTCCGGGAACGACGTGGCCTTTTCCAGGAAGGTGCGGCTCGCGTCAAATCCACGGCCGCCGATGCGGCCACGCACGGAGAACTCCGGCACTTCCGTGGTGAAAAGCTGCGTCACGTCGATGACTGGATCCTGCTGCGCGTTGTACGCCGCGACGTTGAACGCCTTGATGATCGTCGGGTTGTTCGCATCCGCCACGGCCTGCGAGATCGGCGCGCTCGGATCGGCCACGTTGCTGTAGTTGATGTCGAGCAGGAGCACACGGTCGCCGCGCGGCGACCAGCGAATCACGCGGTTGCCACCAGCTTGACCGCCCCACCCCGCGCCCGTGGTCGTGCGCTTGATCTGCGTGACCCACAAGAAGTCCTTGTCGAGCTCGGCCTTGGGAATTTCGAAGAACAACCGATCGCCAATCCGATGCACCTTGAAGATGCCTTCGTCGGACTTGGCTTCTGCGGTGATGACACGATCATACGGCTGCGGACGTGTGGGCGCCTGCGCACCACCACCCTGCCGACCGCCCGCGGCCGCAGGCGGATCCTGCGTTGGCGGTGGATCCTGAGCGACCACGCCGGGCGTGCTCGCGAGGGCGACAAACACCGCCGCACACGCGACCACGAACCACGACGAGAACAAATTGCGTTTCCTGACCATGAGACACTCCTCCCAACCGGGACGTTTTGGTAACGGCGCGATTATACCTGTGAGACCGATGGCCCCTCTCCTTATTGCCACCACCAATGCCGGGAAGATCCGGGAAATTCGCCACCTGCTGGCCCACTGGCCGGATCTCCTGACGCTGCCGGACCTCCCCCCGATGGCGGAGCCTGAGGAAACCGGGGCCACGTTCGCGGACAACGCCGCGCTCAAAGCCCGCTACTATGCCCGGTCGTCGGGCCTGGTCACGGTGGCCGAAGACTCCGGCCTTGTCATTGACGCGCTCGACGGCGCGCCCGGGGGACACAGCGCGCGGTACCCGGGCACGACCTATCCAGACAAGTTCCGCAACCTGTACGCCGCGCTGGGCGCGGCACCACGACCGTGGACCGCGCGATACGTCTGCGCGGTCGCTGTTGTCGCGCCACGCGGTTCCGAGGTCCCGTTGCTCTACGAGTGTGAGGCGGCCGTTGAAGGCGAGATCTGGCCCGAACCGCGTGGGACACACGGGTTCGGCTATGACCCGATCTTTTATTTCCCGCCGTACGGGCGGACGTTTGGTGAGGTCGAGGACGAGGAAAAACTCGCGGTCGCGCACCGGGGGCGCGCCTTCAGGCTCCTGGTCGACTGGCTGGCGTCTACTCCGGCCGAACGGCTTCGTTGAGAGCAAAAAACAGCAGGCCTCCGATCACGAAGCCCATGACGGGAATGTGCTGCGGTACCACCAGGATGTGGACAAAGCCCCCAAAGAGACCCCCGAGCAGGGCGGCCAGCACTTGACGCCGGAATCGCTTCACCCAAATCGGCCGACACCGGTGCCCTTCAGAAAGTGGACCGAGGCAGCGGGGGCAGGTGGCCATTCAGGAATCGGGGGGAACGCGAGCGGATTCTACCACGCGAGCTGCCCTGTCGAGCCATAAGTAAGTG
>Ga0163152_10003425_pt1 | contig 20648 bp, 35 predicted proteins | sample OliLakLV19MP8IB2_FD_148635 | JGI IMG/M metagenome (GOLD analysis project Ga0163152, IMG submission 148635) | Freshwater microbial mat bacterial communities from Lake Vanda, McMurdo Dry Valleys, Antarctica - Oligotrophic Lake LV.19.MP8.IB-2 | ecosystem: Environmental > Aquatic > Freshwater >...
GTGGGGGTAAGGGTGCTCATTCTGAGCGGCTTGGCAATTGTCAGACAATTGACGGTCAATTGCCTGACAACGGTCAGACAGATGACCGCATGGGTAGGGGTAAGGGTAAGGGTGCGCATTCTGCGCGGTTTGACCGTTTCTGGTTTGCATATCCGCGAAAGGTTGCCAAGAGGGACGCATTGAAGGCGTGGATGAAGATCGTCGCCGATGACGATCTTACGGAAAAGATCGTCACTGCCGTTATTTCCGCGAAAACTTCAGTGCAATGGTTGAATGAAGGCGGGAAATACATCCCTTTCCCGGCTACGTGGCTCAATCGAGGGCAATGGGAAGACTCCGGAATCGAAGCAGATAAACGGATGGTTATGTGAAGGTTGATTTATTCCTTTCGCATCTCCAAAAACTCCGCAGAACATCGCGGCAAAGCTGGGTTGCTTGTTGTCCTGCCCATGAGGACAAAAGCCCGAGCCTGACTATCCGCGAGAAGGACGATGGCCGCGTGCTTGTGCATTGTTTCGGGGGATGCTCGGTCGAGGAAATTCTGGGCGCGGTCGGGTTGACGTTTGACGCTCTTTTTCCCGACAGGTTGGTGGATAACGCAAAGCCATTTCGTAGGCCGTTTCCAGTCGGGGATGTGTTGGCAGCGTTGTCGACGGAAGCGATGATTGTTGCGGTTGCCGCAAGCAACATTCGGCAGGGTGTCGAGTTATCGGCGGTGGATCACGAGCGTTTGTGGACGGCGACTAATCGCATTGTTGCGGCCAAGGAAATGGCAAATGGCTGATGCCGAAAAAGGCGCGTCAGTCCTGGATGCTGCTATCGCGCAAAAACCGCGCATTGCAACGGCGTCGGCCTGGCGGCGGCAAATTCGTGAATTGTGGAAGAAAGGACTGACACCGGGGGACCGGACAGGTTGGCCGAGTTTGGATCAGTTTTATTCAGTGGCTGAGGGGCAATTAAGCATAGTCACCGGCTGGCCGAGTTCGGGAAAATCTGAATGGCTAGATGCCTTGTTAGTGAACCTTGCGAAACAGGATTGGCACTTCGCAATTTTCTCACCCGAGAATCATCCTGTTCCTGTCCACATTGCCAAGCTCATGGAAAAGATTGTCGGCAAGCCATTTGGTCATGGGCAGACAGAGCGGATTGCAGAGGCCGAGCTTGACGAGGTGGCCGATCAACTGGGGCAGTCCTTTGCGTTTATAGAGGCGATTAACGGCGCGGTGTCCATCAACGATGTGATTAACGCGGCCATGCCGTACCTCTCGAAGTTTGAGGGTAAGCGCGGATTAGTTATTGATCCGTGGAACGAGTTGGAACATTGGAGGCCGTCGAACCTTTCGGAGACTGAATACGTTTCACAGACGCTTTCCACCGTTAGAAACTGGGCGCGGACAAATAAGATCCATGTCTGGATTGTCGCGCATCCGCAGAAAATAAAAAGAGAAGACGGAAAGTTGCCCATCCCGAGGCCGGACATGATTTCCGGGAGTCAGCATTGGTGGAACAAGGCTGACTGCGCAATAACGGTATGGAGAGACTTTGATAATTTGGATTCTCAAGACGTGGATGTGTACGTGCAGAAGGTGCGGTTTAAGCACATTGGCAGACCTGGATTTGTGACGCTGCGCTATGACAGATTGACCGGGCGTTATCACGAGAAAATATCTATGGTCCCCAAAATGATCGCCAGACCTTACGAGGGGGTCGGTTTATGATTGATTTATTTTATCCGCCGAAGCCGCACGAACTACAGAACCGGATGCCGGATTACGTTCATCTAATCAAGGATGATCCAGACGAGACGATTGAGGTCTCGCCGTACAACAAGCGCCTGGCACAAATGCGGGCATGGCATGAGCGGAAAAGAGCAAAAGAATGTGGGCCTGAAGCATGACCCCGTACAAGCGCAAGGAAGTGATCGGGAATGCAACGCTGTACGAGGGCGACGCGCTGGCGGTGCTGTCTGACTTGCCGGATCAGTCCGTGCAGTGCTGCGTGACTTCGCCGCCGTACTGGGGGCTGAGATCGTACATTGCAGATGGCGACCCTCTGAAACCGTTGGAACAGGGTTCGGAACCCACGCCCGCAGAGTACGTCGAGAAGATGGTCGCCGTTTTCCGCGAGGTGAAAAGAGTGCTGCGGGATGATGGTACGCTTTGGCTCAATTTGGGTTCAAGTTATGCGTCAAGCGGCATGGGCGGTAATCCTGATGAAAGCGAATTCCGCAAACAGGCGACTAACGCTGGTAGTCTGATACCAGGGCGATCAGCGCCGCATGGATTCAAGCCGAAAGACATGGTTCCGATACCGTGGATGGTTGCAATGGCCCTGCAAGCCGACGGCTGGTATCTCCGGCAGGACGTCATCTGGGCGAAGCCAAACCCGATGCCTGAGTCGGTGCGCGACCGTTGCACAAAATCCCACGAATACCTGTTCCTGCTGGCGAAGTCGGAGAAGTATTATTTTGATGCCGATGCGATTCGGGAGGCCTTTGCCGACGACCGTATGGGCAATCCGGGGGACTATGCCAAAACAAGCGCGTTCGACAGGGGCGTCAACAATGACCGTAAAGACGGGGGATTCATTGGTAACGGCGGCGGTTGGAATAGCGGCGGTGAAACAACTGGCCGCAACAAGCGCAGTGTCTGGACTGTCACCCCCGAGCCCTTCAAGGGAGCGCACTTCGCCACCTTCCCGCCGAAGCTGATCGAGCCCTGCATCCTCGCTGGTTGTCCTGCTGGTGGTGTAGTTTTGGATTGCTTCAACGGCAGTGGAACGACCGGCCTAGTCGCGCTACAGCACGGCAGGCAGTACGTCGGGATCGAGTTGAACCCCGAATATCTCGGCCTCACCATGCCGCGCATCGAGAACGCCCAAAAACAGGAGCGCATGTTCGCATGACCCCGTACAAGCGCAAGGAAGTGATCGGGAATGCCGTCCTCCTGTTGGGCGATTGCCTCGAAATCCTGCCGACGCTGGAGAAGGTGGACGCGGTGATTACTGATCCGCCATACATGAACATGGCTGGAGGTACTGCGCTCACGTTCGACTCCCGGGTCGCTTCTAGACGAGTTGATTACGTAACTGTTGCAGACCCGTGGGGTGCTACGCTTGAGTGGGTACCGCTTGCCTTGGCGCTGGCTGAAAAAGCACTGTTTTCGTTTTGCTCGTTTCATTTCGTCGCTGAACTGCGTGCTGCTGTGCCACATAAGCCGACTGCCCTTATTTCGTGGTACAAACGCAACGCCGCCCCTAGCGCCGCAAACGCGCCGCAGTTCCAGACTGAATACTGTTGGGCGTTTCGTCTTGGTACCGGGTTGGACTGGCGCAAGATTCGCACCCACTACGATATACCTCGCCTGCAAGCTGGCTGCATGGCGGTCGAGCGCATTTTGAATGCTGACGGATCGACCGCGCACCCTACGCAAAAGCCGGTGGCGCTGATCGAGAGGCTGCTGGAGTGCGGAGCGCAGACCATCCTCGACCCCTTCATGGGCAGCGGCACCACCGGAGTCGCCTGCATGAATCTCGGGCGCAAGTTCATCGGAATTGAAATTTCTGAGAAATATTTTAATATAGCGGTAGAGCGCATCACGAACGCCCAAAGACAGGAGCGCATGTTCGTATGAGCGACGAAGCTATTGAAGCACGGATGCAGGAGCTCCGTGAACTAGCCAAGCGATACTCCAAGGCCTACGCGACCCGCGAGTATTTAGAGGAATTCAAGAGGTCGAAGTTGGCGATCATGATGAAGAAATACGAGCGGGTGGGCTTTGCTACCGCAGCGGCACAGGAGCGCGAGGCTCGGGCGGATCAAGAATATATTGATTTGCTCGACGGGTTAAGGGAGGCGGTCGAGCAGTCCGAGGCGCTGCGTTGGGAGCTGAAGATTGCGGAGATTGGTGCCGAGGTCTGGCGCACGCGGCAGGCAAACATACGGGCCGAGCGAAAGGGGTACGGTGCATAATGGACTCTAAACAGCAATTTCGCGCGTTATTCGCGGAACACGAACCGGAGCTTCTAGGCTTTGTTGACGAGTTGATTGCGGAATTCGGCAGAGGCTTAAGGCAGAAGCTCACGGTTTATTGCCCGGTGAAACTAGACATCACTTTGCCGGCGCCGGCAAAGCGATAATGGCGAAACGTAAGAAGAACTTACGGCAACTGAAGGGGATGTGCTGGAAAGTATTTTCCGAATACATTCGGCGAAAAGACGCAGACGAGGGCGGGACGAATGAATGTTATACCTGCGGAAAATATGCGCACTGGAAAGAGTTGCACGCTGGGCACTTTGTTGGGGGGCGAAAAAATGCAGTGTTGTTTGATGAGCGCGTCGTTCGCCCGCAGTGCGTCGTGTGCAACATTTTTCTGGCGGGCAATTACGCGGTTTATACCTTGAGGATGTTGGACGAAAACGGGCGACAGTGTGTCGATGATTTGCTTGCGCTGAAAAATCAAACCCTGAAAGTCACGCGCTCAGATTTGGAAGAAAAGATCGCGCATTATCGGCAAAAACTTGCGGAATTGTAATGACGAAGGCAATGCGGCTGGAACTGATAAAAAAGTGGTCCCTGCGATTAACGCAGAAGGATCTGGCCAGGGAATACGGAATCAGCGAGTTGGCGGTAAGCGGGATAGTGTACCGCGCGCGGCACGGGAGCAAAAAACGCAAGGCAAAGGGATGACGCAGATGACCCGCCCCAGCCTCAAGGAAAGTGTCGGCACCGCGGTAAATACCAGCAACCTGAAGTCCGACATCCTGGTAGAGGGTGCAGCGGACCGACTGGCCGCCCTGGCGCGCGCTGATGCCCTGGGATCGGCGCTGTGGCGGTTGAAGGCCGGTGGCGACCTGACCGTCCTGAAACGCGCGGCGGCCCTGCTGGCCCTGCGGGCGAGGCGGGAATTTCTGTTTCCGGCCAGTCCGGCGCTGATGCTGGAAATCTGTTCGAGAATCCTGAACGAGTGGCTGCAGGATAAGTGCCCAAAATGCAAAGGCCGCGGCCGTACCGGGATGGGCACCGGCTCAGTGGTTCGCCATGTGGCGGACTGCGAGGGCTGCGCCGGATCGGGACGGTCGCAGCACATCGGGGGTATTAGCGCGAAGCTCCTGGAGAACAGCGAGTACGGCCCAATCTCGCCGGAGATGCGCCATTTTTTACTTAGCACGACGAAGCCCTGCCCGGACTGTAGCGGCGCGGGCAAGGTGATGAAGGACAAGACCGTCAATAAAACCTCGCTCGGGAAGCCCTGCTATCAGTGCCTGGGCACCGGCCGTAGCCGCGTTAACGGCGCCGAGCGTGCCGTTGTGGTCGGCGTTACACGGCAGGCGTACTGGAAAACCTGGGACGTCCGATTCAACGCGGTCCGGCACATGTTGGCGGTCGCGGAAGGGGAGCCGGCTGAGAAGGTCCGCGCCGCCCTGCGCGGTCCGCGTCCAGCCACAGATCCGGATTCGCCGACCTTCGTACCCGTGACCGCCCGCGAAATATAGAGGAATTAGCTATATTTCGCGCGCGACGGTCCGTTGGGTGAGCGCGACAAGGGTAATGCCGCGCGACAGGTTACCCTGCCCGACCTCGCGCAACCAGTCGGCAAGCGCCGGGTCCAACATTACGTTAATGCGCACCTTTCGGTTCGGCCCGGTTAGAGGTCGCCCTGGTTTGCGGTTCATCAAGTTAGTATCCACTCTCTTTCCGTAAAGCTCTGTAAACGGCAACTATTGGATCGCGCTTCGCCCGATAGGCGGTTTCAATCAGGTCGCATTGATCGTCGTAGTCTGCATCAATCTTCTTTATTTGCTCGGCATGGGCAGCGTCTATTGCCCTAACGTGCTCCCGGAGTGTGTCTAATTTTTTTAGTGTCTCTTCACAAGATTCTACCCTGGCCACAGCTACTAGCGCCGAATCCAAGAATTCAGCCGTATCCCCTTCTTTAACCGCGAAAGATTGAGCGCTGGCGATGCTGGCGAAGGCTTTCATGTGCCCGCCGTGCCCGTCGGCGTGCATCCAATACTCGCCTCTTTTAAAAGATATAGTTCTCATGTTAGCAACAGGCTACGCCGTGTGGATAGTTGGATTCGGTCAACACGTCGCCGGATACATAGAGCGCGCATCCGCGCGGGTCCGTCTGGTGCCAGAATTTTAATCCGCTGAGCTGGCAGACTCTAGCAATACGCTTGAGGGCGCCCTTTTCTCGGTCAGGGACGGCGTACCGTGCGCGCGGGTCATGCGGGTCTAGGTAGCTATGGTTAGCGTTGTAATAAAAAGGCTTTCCGGTTTTTTCGTCGCGCTCAATGCACCCGTTTTCGTCGCCGCATTCCATCTCAGCCCAACGGTGCAAGGTTTTTTCCGCCCTCCTGAGTGTGTTGGCATTCTCAAATGATAGATACATGCTCTGTCCTAGGCCGTTTGCGATCCGCTGGCGTAGTGCGTCAGTTTCATTTCGTGCGCTCATTGTGTTTCCCCTGTGAATTGTGAAAATCAATTAGACGGGCGTACTAATTCGCCGGGCCGCCGTCGCATTCCATCGCGCATTCGGTGTCGGTTGTGCATTGCGCGCGGATAGGTTGCAGTGATTGCGCTACAGCTACCAAGAACAAGGCATTGACGGCTATGGCGAGAATGAACGAACGGATAGAGTAGGTTTTGTACATTTTTGATCTCCTAGTGGTTACTTCAAGCATTCGGTCAGGCAATGCGACCACTGGTATACGCCTTCCTTGTCGGTCAAGCGGCCGAAAGGAAAGAGAACCGGGTCACGTACCTGATCTAATGTCAGGCCTCTCACGTGGTCGCGTTGCCTGTGGCTTCCGTCGATTGTGACCTTGAAGGCACAGAATCTGTTTGCAGGGTATTCCATTGCATCTCCTTGAGATTTGCCCTCGGTCCAAGACCTCCGGCTGTGCCGACATCCGGTCGGCGCGGGTAGGCTGGGTTAGAGAGTGACTTTTTCGGCTAGTCGCTCTGATATTTCGCCGCTTTTGGCCAGGCTGTCGACAAAATCCACAAAGGCGCAGCGTATATCTGCCGGCTGATCATTCTGCCGTTTTGTCTGATCGTACTGATTAGTACCCTTCATGGCGCTCCAAAAAGCCGCCCTGATTTGTTTTTGCGTTGTCATGATCTAGCTCCTTAAATCCTCTAAGTTGTTGAAAAGTTAGCTAATACTCGCTATTAGTGACAGATTCGAGTTATAATGACGGCATGCTTAGATGGTTAAAAAGTTAGTGCCTACTCCAAGGCCCGAAGGCCTTGAAACTAGGCGCTAGGCTGCTGCATGTTCAATAGCCGTCCGAAGGTTATTCTCGCGTTCGGCAATGCAGCCGCCAGAGACATTAAACGCGGTATAGAGAGCCGCGCGTACCGCGCGAAATCCACACTGCGACACTGGAGTCTGAATTCCCGTAATGGCGCGCATGATGGCGACACGCGCAACCTTTGCGCCAGGCCCGGAAAGCCGACTTACTACATCGCGCCCCATAATTGCGCTGCCCTGTGCAGATTGTGCTATGGCCAGTCTTGCTAACTCTATGTTAGTCATGTCAATTTCCTCCATTTACCGGCATTCCGCGCCGTGCGGTAATCCATATTTTCGTAATTCCTCGAAACTAGGCGCTAATCAGGAAAGCACTTGACTAGAGAGTCTTCCATTCGCCGCTGTCTTGCAGGTATTGGATTTCGGTGCATCCGGCGCCCATAGCCCAATCCAGCGGGGCAAAAGCTAACTGGCTGGCGCTGTCGTCTGATACGCCCTCGTAGTACAGATTTCCATCATCATCCAGCAGGCGGAAGCGATGGACCAAGTAGATTGATGGCTCGTCATCGCGCCAGCCTCTGCCGTCGATGTAATTGCGGGTGATTTTCCATTTCATTTCGTCTCTCCTCAGTCATAGTCACAGGGACCATGCGATTAATATAGACACTTAACTAATAGGTGTCAACAATTATTATACGGATATAATTGTTGACACATATAGAATAGGTGTGTAATATTCGGTCATGGTCGCAAATGGCCATGACACCAGGCCCCGGTGAACACGGGCAGAGGAGCAAAAAATGCAACAAATTACGAAAGCCGTACAAGTCGGAATCTACGAAAACTCTTCCTACGTCGCGACCGTGTACGCTAACAAAATAATTTTGACGATCCCGTACGTAAAATGGGTTGGCAACTCAGGCAACTACGCTGAGCGCAAGGTTGCGCTACGCGACCACGAGTTAATCACGAAAGTAATCGCCGATCTAGCCGATGGCGCCGAAGATTCCGCCTGGTCAAAAATCGGGCGCGCAGTGCAAGATGACCGCCTCGACCCTCCGGCTTAATATTAACGTGCGCCAATGTTTCCCCCACGCCACAAAGGAGAAGCAAAATGAAAACAAAATGGACAATCATCACAAACGAGCAGGCGCTCCTGCTCGTTGCTGACGCTGAGGAAAATTGGGGACCGGTCGTCTTCAGCGCGTCGCCTGAGAACCGCGGGCAAATCGTCGAGGAGGAATACGCGGGGCTCGGCGCAGAGGGAATAATCTGCCGCACAACCGATCGCGGCAACGGATCGAGATCGTATTTAATTCGAGGCTGGATTGATGCCGACGAAGACCGCCCGGGCCTCAACCACACTCCGGCCTAGGAATTAATGCGTAATAATGTTTAATAAGGAGAATCAAAATGACATCCAAAATAGTAATGAAACTGCGGGGACGCGAAGCGATCGCCTGGGCAGCGGCCAACGGGAGGACCACGGTCTACAAATACGCGGACCCGGTGGACGGCGCGCGGCGCGTGTCGCTCTCAGAGGCGGAGGAGATCGCGAGAGAAGACCCGTCGCTGATACGGGTCGCCATCCGCTAATTCCACTCCCTGCCCCTGCTCACGCGGGGCGCGGGAGAACCAGAACACTAGGCCGGCGGTGAGTTGCCGGCCACAGATCAGGAGCGCCGAAATGAATAGACTCGATCAGATCGTGCACATCGTACTACTCGGTCAGGTAGTGGCATCATCCATCCGTGACCTGGACGGGTACGTCGAGGAGACCACTACGCCGCGGGGCGTAGGCCCGATCATGCATCTGCGAGGCTTTGAGCTCTGGAGCTGGGGCCATCAGGGCAGCAACCCGCACCTGGTCGCGGCTTACGACAGCGAGGCCGAGGCGCTGGAGGCGCTTGAGGAAACTTTTACCTGGGATTTCTGGAATGGCGGGGACTTCCTGCCCTTCTCGTCCCGTGAGGAGGCTGAGACGTTCCTGCGGGAAGGAGAAGTCTGAGGTACTGCCGTTGCTGCCAATAGAGCTCCAATGGCAGCAAAGGCAGTGCCAGGCGCCGGGTTACCGGGAAAGCGGGGCATCCAATGCGAGGCGCCGAGATCCGGAGTTAACGGGAGTTAACGGGAGTTAGCAGAAGTTAACGGGAGTTAGCAGAAGTTAACGGGAGTTGACAGAAGTTTACGAAGCGTATACATTTCGCCCCAATGATGGCGAAGGTATAAGATACATTCACAGAAAGCCCCTGGCGGACACCTGCCCGGGGCTTTTTCTTTCTGGTGAACGTCTGCGTTCTGGCCGACTAGTCACAAACTGGGCGGAAAGTACAGAATTCTGACGAATATGTCGTAATTCCCGCACGCCGATTAGTCATTACGGAGGGGTGTATGCGCCGGCTTCTTAGTTGCCTGATTGCCATTACGGCCGCGCCTCTGATCCCCGCCAATGCGGGAGAGCTGAGCCCGGAAACTGCGGCAGTGGTCTACGCGATGGCACACAGCGTAAGCGGGTATAAGCTGCCAGAGCAGGCGCCGCAAATCCACCTGGTCCATGTCGCGAAGCTACGTGCTGTCGCTTGCCCGGGCCGGGACTGCGCCGTCCGCGGTCTGCAGGCCAAAAACATGATTTTCATCGACATGGAAATGGACATGGACGACCCATTTTCCCGCGCCATCCTATTCCACGAGATGGTTCACTATCTGCAATGGTCCAGCGGCGGCGATGCCAGGGACTGCGCGGACTGGTTGCGGCGAGAGGTGGAGGCCTACAGCCTACAGGCCGCCGTTCTACATAAAGTAGGTCTACGGCTGGCCACCCCGATCCTGCCGAGCTGCGCATGATTACTCTCCGGGAGTTTTTCCGCAACCCGACCACGGGCGAGGAAAAGCCGCACCTGCCGGAACAGGAGGACGCGGCCAATACCATGCTGCTGCGCCGCCAGGCACTGCGAAATGACTACTACGCATCCACCGGGCGAGCCCCGGTAATAGATCCGGACACCGGAACCGAAATCAGCGGGCGGAAGGGCGGGAGCGGCGGCGGCGGGTTTCGGCTGGAAACTGAAGAGGGGTCTGGCCGGTCGTCGCACAAAATCCTTTTCATACAGGCCAGGGACGGAACTTGGAGCCGCGACCCAATAAGGGCGCAGGCCGGTATGGATGACTACGACCCGGGCAACGCTTTCGACCGCTGGCTAGACCTCTTTGAGTACACCGACGGCCGAAATAGCAAGCTAGAGGACCACGACCTGTATCGCGAGAGCCCTGAAGACACGCCAGGATGGGTCCATCTAACCACGCGCTCCCCGCGATCCGGTAGGCGGACCTTTAAACCGTAGAGGAATTCTATATGCTGAACGAAATCGTGACCGCAAACCCGCAGGCCTGGGCCACGCTGGCGTTGATCGCCGGCGCCTTGACAAGCTGGCTCAGTCAGGCCCGTCGCGGGCTGGCGCCCTGGAGCCCGATCACCTACTGGCTTATCGACGACAAGCCGCTGGGATGGGGCACGCTCGGCGTGCTGGGCACCACGATTCTAGCCATCTGGCAGGTCAACATGGACGGTGCCAATGGCGTGACGCTCCTGCAAGCCTGGTTCGCCTCCGGACTTGTCGTAGACGCTTTGATCCAGCCTGGTCCAGCCAAAACCGCATCGGATGCGTTGCATAACCTGCACAACAAGGCATTGGGCTTCATTCGCTGGCCCCTGTTGCCGGTCTTGGTGGCTTTGGCGTTGCTGTCCGGCGGCATGATGGGTTGCGCGGGGCTACAGGAATTGGCTGGAGATACGCTGAAAGTCGATGCAAACCTATCGCCGCCCGCTCAGATAGCGCAGAGCGTCATTAACGAGGCGAACTTGACTCTTACCGCATCGGCAAATGTAATCGGCAACAACGCACAGAGCGGGATCATGGCCAAGGTTGACGCGCAGGCGGCACTGGATGAGGTCAAGCGTCTGCGGGAACAGGTTAAGACCGCACAGGCCCTGCTCGAACTCGGGGATATAAGCTCTGCGCAATCACAGGCCGCGCTGATAAATAGACTGGCGACCGCGTTGCATAAACGGGTGGCCGCCGAAGCGAGGAAGCAGCCATGAATCCGGTCATATGGAAGATTGCCGAGATGGCGCTGAATCTGATCGCCATTGGCATCGAGCGCAAGGCCGTCCTCAGTAAAATCAAGGCTATGGAAGAAGCTGGAGCCACGGGCGAAGAGATTAAAGCGGCTCTATCCGACATTGCCGATGCCGCCATTGCCGGGGCGCAGGCCAGGATCAACGAGCTGCCAGACTGAGGGACAGAGAAACATGACAGAACCAGTTGCTGGCAGTTGGCTCGGGATAAAACTTCTAACCCTGGTGGCTGGATTTGCCGGGGGAGTCGTCACGCTGAGCTTCCTGAAGGACCTAACCAAGCTGCAGGGTATCGCCGCGGTACTGGCCGGGCTCGGATGCGCTGTGTTCTTAGCTCCGATCCCGTCGCCCTACACTGCGGGCCTGCTTCACGGCGGAGACCCGGCGCTAGGCGTTGAGTGGTTGGACAAAATCGAGGCTGCTTATGGCTTCTTATTCGGCCTGACCGGTATGACGCTGGTACCGGGAATCATAAAAATAGCCGGCAAGTTTCAGGAGGATCCGTTGTTTTTCATCCGCATGTTCAAAGGTAAATGAGAATCATGGAAGCATTAGCGATAATTCACACAGCGCTGGCTGTTGCGTTGCTTCTAGTCAGTGGCCGAATTATCTGGTTGATGTCACGACAGACGGCGCACGGCGTCAGGGTGGCTCACTGGTTTCTTGCCGTCGGTGCCTTCTGGGCCGTGCTGTACCCGCTTTTCCATCCGGAGTGGAACCTGGGGCCGAATTCCATGATTCTAGTCGGCGCCGCCGTTTTGCTCCTGAACAACAAGCGCGGCGGCGCCGCTTGGAGCCGGAGGAGTTCGCAGTGAAGAGGCCTAAGCCATTAGTAAAGAAGCCTAAGTTATTAGTAAAGAAGCCTAAGCCATTAGTGAGGGCATCGAAGGCTCGCCAGAAAACGGTAAAGGTTGGCGGCACGTCGCAGATGTCGGCCGAGCACCGGCGAGCGTTGTTCGTCGAGGCGTACCTTTCCAATGGCGGGAACGGCAAGGTTGCTGCAATCAATGCCGGATACAGCCGCAAGGGCGCCGAAGTGGTTGGCAGCAAAATGATAAGGCATCCGGAGGTTGCCGCCCTTTTGCGCGAGAGGCTTGGCAAGGTGTTGAGTAAATACGAATTAACGACGGAGCGCACATTGCGCGAGGTTGCCAGGTTGTCCTATGCGGACATCCGCAAGCTCTACCGGGAGGACGGCACGCTTAAGTTGCCGCATGAGTTGGACGACGATTCAGCGGCGGCTGTGTCCGGCTTTGATGTTGATGAGTTGATGGGTGGCGAGGGCAAAAGCATTGGATGTTCCAAAAAGGTCAGGCTACACGACAAAAACGCCGCTCTGGAAAAGGCCATGAAGTACCACGGCTTGTACGAGAGAGACAACGATCAGTTGGGTAATGCTGTGGCCCGCATCTTTATTGTTCCCGGAAAACAGGTTGGAAGCGGCTAAAGCAGTAAAAGTAGCGGAAGAAGTAACGGCCTGGGCGGCGACCGACCGACAAGCGGAATTTCTGTCGGCGAGCGAATTCGAGGTGCTTTACGGCGGCGCGGCGGGCGGCGGAAAAACGGACGGCATCCTAGTCGACGCGCTTGGGCTTGGTCCGGCGGCCGAAGGAAAGCCAGCGCACCTTGAGAAGCGCGCATATCAGGCGATCATTTTCCGCAAAACCTTTCCGGATTTGAAGGATTTAATCGACCGCAGTCACGAGATTTACCTTGATTACGACCGCCGCGCCAGGTACGACAAACAGGCGCATGTCTGGACATTTCCGAGTGGTGCCCGCGTGGAATTCGGGTTTATTCAGCGGGACATCGAGCGGTTCCGCTACCGCGGGCGGGCGTTCCAGTACGTCGGGTGGGAAGAATTGACGCTCTGGCCGACAAATGGGCCGTATCTGTACCTAATAAGCCGGGTGCGCAGCGTGGATCGTACGATACCGTTATATGTACGGTCGACGACAAACCCGGACGGTCCCGGCTTCAAGTGGGTGAAGGATCGGTTCGGCATTTCGACCTCGGGCAAGGCAGCGCGTATTGAGGTCGAGATGATGGATTCGGAAACGCGGGAAGTGTTCACCAGGGCGCGGCGATTCATTCCGGCCAAGCTGGCGGACAACCCGCACCTGGGCAGTGACTACCGGGCGAACCTACTGCTGTTGGAGAAGGAGGACCAGGACCGGCTGTTGCGCGGGCTGTGGGAAACTCCGCAGATCAAGGGCGCTTATTACACCGTGGAAATAGAGCGGGCCCGGGCAGGTGATCGAATCGTTAAAGTTCCGTATGTCCGATCTGCCCCGGTGGATACCTACTGGGACTTGGGGTTAAGTAAAGACTCCGGCACGACGGCGATCTGGTGCGGGCAGCACGTATCCCAACAGCACCGATTTCTGCGCTGCGTTGAGAACCATTCGGAAGCATTGGACTGGTACGTGAAATGGCTGCTGGAAACCGGATTCACGTTTGGCCGCCACTTTTTGCCGCATGACGCCGGGGTTCGCAGACTCGGGGCGCACAACGTCAAGTCATGGAAAGAACTGCTGCAAGACCTCATGCCCGGTCACCATTTCGTTATAGTCCCGCGGATCGATGATATTAGTATTGGCATCCAGCAGACGCGCGCCAAGTTCGATGAATGCTGTTTTGATACCGAGGGTTGCGCCGATGGCGTTGCTGCGCTGGAAAATTACCGAAGGGAGTGGGATGAAGAGAACCAGGTATTTCGCAACTACCCGTTGCACGACTGGACCTCGAATTACGCCGATGCGTTCCGCCAGTTCGGCCAGGGATGGAAGCCGGCCAGGGGCGGATCGGGCGTTAAAACCGATCCCTGGGTGCCTATTGATCGGAGTATGGGCTATTGATGCATATTGAACAGCCGCGCGACATGGATCCCGCTGAAGACGAACTCAGCCCGGACCTATCGCCCGAAGAAATGGCGCTGGATGAAGAGGAAATGAAACGCCAGGAGGCCGAGCGGGCCGCGCGCCTGGATGGGCTGTGCCAGACGCTGTTCGATTACCGCAAGGACGCCATCACGGCGCGCGACCAGTCCGGAATTGAACAGGAGTGGGCCGACGCGCAGAACGCCTATGAGGGGTACGACAACGTCAACCAGCGGAATCGGGATGTCAGGCGCGGCGGATGGGCCTCAAAACCGGTAGGGCAGATTGCCAGATCGGAGGCGCTGACGGGCAGCACCGTGTACCTGAACATCACGCGCCCGTATGTGGATGCGTCCGCGGCGCGGGTGGCGGACATGCTGTTCCCGACGGATGACCGGCCCTGGGGACTTAAGGCGACGCCGATCCCGGAGCTGTCGGACGCTACCGAAAGCAAGGCGCTGGTCAACCTGCCTGACGGCGGGCAGGCGACAGAGGGTGACCTAGCAAAGAAGATATTGGAACTGGCCGAGAAAAAGGCCGAGCGCGCGCAGACTCGCATTGCCGACTGGTTGACAGAATGCCAGTGGCACGCCGAGGGGCGTAAGGTCGTGGAAGATGCGGCGCGCATCGGCGTCGGCATTCTCAAGGGGCCGGTCCCGGTCAGGAAGCGCAAGGCGCGAATAGATTTCGACCCGCAGGGCCAGATGCGCATGACCGTGGAAGAGAAGATCAGCCCGGTGTCCATGCGCATCAAGCCGTGGAATTTTTGGCCGGACGGAACTTGCGGGCAAGACATCCACGACGGTTCGTACTGCTGGGAGCGCGACGACATCACGGGCAAGGCGCTGCGCGAGTTGAAAGGCACGCCTGGTTATATCGACAGCCAAATCGACGCCGTCCTTGAAGAAGGGCCGCAACTGCCGACCGCGGAAACGGCGAAATTCGCGCCGCGCGACACCATCGGCCGGCGACCCTTCGACATTTGGTATTTTACCGGCACCATCGAACGCGACGACATGGAGGCCGCGGGCTGCGATTGCTCGGAGATGCAGGACGACTACATCGACGCCGTTGTGACGATGGTTAATAACCGCGTGATTAAGGCAGCACGGAACCCGCTGGATTCGGGCGAGTTTCCATACGATGTGATGTGCTGGCAGATGGCGGAGGACCACTGGGCCGGCATGGGCGTGGGCCACCAGATCAGCGTGCCGCAGCGCGGGATCAATGCCGGCACACGCAACATGATGGACAACGCTGCGGTCTCCGCCGGGTCGCAGATCGTGATGCTCGACGGGGTCGTAGAGCCTGTTGATGGCGTGATGCGCATTGGGTCTAATAAACTATGGAAGGCTAGGGCGGACGCCGATATTCAGGATGTTAGAAACGCCTTCATCACGTTCCAGATCCCGTCGCGGCAGGTCGAACTGCTGGCGATCATCCAGTTTTATCTGAAGATGGCTGAGGACGTGACCGGCATGCCGATGCTGCTGCAGGGTCAGCAGGGCAAAGCGCCGGAGACCGTTGGCGGCATGACTATGCTACAGAACAACGCATCGGGCGTGCTGCGCAGAATGGCACGTTTGTTCGACGACTGCATTACCGAACCGCATGTGGGTCGTTTTTACGACTGGCTGATGCAGCACGGCGAGAACCCAGAGGAAAAGGGCGACTTCACCATCGATGCCAGGGCGTCATCCGTGCTGGTGGAGCGCGACCTGCAGAACCAGGCCATCATCCAGTTGGTGTCAGCATCGCTTAATCCGAACTACGGGGCGGACCCGCGGAAGTGCTTCGCCGAAGCCTGCAAGGCGCAAAAGCTCGACCCGGAGCGCTTCCAGCACACCGAAGAAGAGTGGAAGCAGATTCAGGAGAGCCAGCAAAACCAGCCCGCAGACTTCAGGGTCATGATTGAGCAGATGAGGATCACCTACGAAGAGGCCAGGCTGAACTGGCAAGCCGACCAAAACGAGCGCGACCGCGCTGTAACCGTTGGGGTCGAAGAGTTGCGGGCGCAACTGAAGGATGCCGAATTGCAAGGCCACCAGACCATCAATGTTACCAGCCTTCGCGGAAAACTCGCCGATACGGTCATCAAGACCAAGGCTCAGGAGCGCATGTCGGACAAGACCAACACGGTCAAGCAAATCTCCAAGCCGCCGACCGAACCCGCGGGCCGCGCGAAACCTGGGCAGGCTTACCAGGCGTGAAGGCGAACCACTAATGGCCGTCCTCCTGCCCGGTGACTTGTTTTCGCCGACCTGGTTGAAACTGCAAAAACACTACGAAGAGCGCCTTGACTACTGGCGCGCGATGAACGACGGCAGCCACGACGCAGCGAAGACCGAGCGCATCCGTGGAAGGATTGCTGAATGCAAAGTATTTTTGGCCTTGGCCTACCCGCCGACGCCGCAGGAGTCGGACGACGTTAAGTAACTTAAGTAACTTAAGCAATTAACGCCCTTCGACAGTTGAGAGCCCGCCTTGCGCGGGCTTTTTGTTTTTCAAGAGGTTGACGTGACGACACAGGCCGAGCAGACGCAGGACACGGAGTTTACGACGGAACAGCAGGACGTTCCAACGCAACCGACTGCCGAGCAGGACGCGGCAGTACAACAGGAAGCTGATGCATCTTTTGCCGCGGGTTTCGGGCGGGTGCGCGGTACGCCTGTTGTACCGACTAAAGAGGACGCGAGTACCGAACCGCCAGACGCTACCACAACTGAAGAAGCGCCCGCCCTAGCGGCCGACGCGGAACAGCCGGTACTGGCCGGGCTCAAGGAATCCGAGATCAAAGCGTTGCTGGGCCAGGTTGGGGAGCTTCGAGACTCCAAGGACAAGGTAGAAAAGCAGTTGCGGCAGGTATTCGGGAAGTTCGGCGACATCCAGCAACAACTCACCACGGCGAACGCCGGGCTGGGCAGGCGGGAGATCAAGGCCGAATCATTGAAGAGATTGCAGGCAGAGTATCCGGACATTGCGGAAGCACTTGCGGGCGATCTCGGCGATCTCGGCCAATTGCTGTTTGGCACACCTTCAGCAGGCGCGTCAGTCACGCAGGAGCACGTCTCTACACACGTCAACAAGGTGGTATTGGAACGTGAGTCAGAGCTGCTTCAAAAGGTCAACGAGGAAATGCTTTCGCACTTCCATCGCGACTGGAAATCCATCCGGGACAGTCAAGACCTGTCTTTGTGGCTGTCAACGCAACAAACCGACTATCGCGCCGAATTCCTTGAGAGCCAGAGTGCTACTTTTATCTCCGAAGGTCTCGATAAATTCAAAAACTGGAAGCAGCAAGGCCAGGGCACACGTCAACAAAACACCAGTCGCCTCGAACGAGCCATCGCGCCGAAAGGCCGAAGCGCTCCAGGGGCATCCGCAGTCTCCGATCAGGCCGCCTTCAATCGCGGGTTCATGCGCGTGCGAGGGGGTTAAACACATCAAAGGAAAAATACCATGCCTACGCATGCTTATACAACCAATGCCGGACGTGTAAACGAGATCAAGGGCGAGACCCTAGCGCACGCGATGCCGGTTGAAGTCCTCTCACTCGGCTGCAAGATGGTGAAGATGCCACCGAACAAGGGCGACAACATCACCTATCGTCGCTGGCTGCCTTACGGCGCCACGACCTCCAGCGTCAGCACGCAGAACCGTCCGTCTGTCAGCGCCGCTGCGCACATCACAGCGGAAGGCGTGACGCCTGCGGCGGAAACCCTAACCCCGGTGGATGTCAGTATCGTACTGCAGCAGTACGCCGCGCTCTACAGCTACACCGACAAGGCCGCGGAACTGTACGAGGACGACATTCCGGAGGAAATGCGCATCCAGACCGGCGAGCGCATGGGCCTGGTGCGGGAAATGGTCCGCTTCGGATCGTTGAAAGCCGCCACCAACGTGCTCTACGCCGGTGGCACCAGCCGCGTGACCGTGGACGAGACCGTCAGCCTGAACGTCATCCGCAAGATGGCGCAAACGCTGCAACTCAACCACGCGAAGATGAAAACCCGGATCCTGAAGCCGTCGCCGGACTACGATACGTCGGCGATTTCTGCCGGCTACATCGTGTTCTGCTCCACGGACATGGAGCCGGACATCCGCGACCTGCCGGGCTTTACCCCGCGCGAGAAGTACGCCAGCGGCCAGGCCATCAGCGAGTTCGAGCTGGGCGCTTGCGAGCGCTATCGCTTCATCACCAGCCCGGAACTCACGGCCTACGCCGATGCGGGCGCCGCCATCTCCGGCACCACGCTGTACTCGACCCTCGGCACCAGCGCCGATGTCTACCCCATGATCGTGATGGGCGAAGAGGCTGCGTGCGACGTGGCACTGCGAGGTATGGACAGTTTCGACCTGATCCACATCCCGCACACCCGCGAGGACAAGACCGATCCGCTGCGCCAACGTGGTTATGTGGGCGCGAAGTTCTGGTCCGCTGTCCTGGTCGCCAACGGCGGCTGGATGGGCGTCATCGAAGCGGGCCGCACCGCCCTGTAATCAAACCGCACTGCAATGCACTGCAATGCACTGCACTGCAATCCAGGGGCCGCCTACGGGCGGCCTTTGATTGATTTCAAGCAAATCTCAAGGAGAAAGTAAATGGACATCATGACTCTAAGTGGTTTCACCGGATGCCTGACCAAGGCCGGGCTCGGCATCGCCGGCACGGCGGACCGGGTGAAGTTCACGGCGCCAAACGGCGCCGGGACTGATTTCGCCATCAATGGTATTGCTTATCACTTGGCCGACGTCGACAACGTCGACACCGGCGCCGCAGCGGTGCAGGCAGTCGATACAACCTGCTTGTATCTGTTGCTGCTCGATTCTGCGGGCGCCCTGTCGACAATCAAGGGCGATGAAGTGCTGAACACCAACCTGACAAACGGCACGGCGGTCCAATGGTCAGCGCCGACAACCAACAAGTGCCCGGTCGGCGGGGTGAAAGTTAAGACGGTCGCGGTGACGTTCACCCTGGGCACCACGAACTTCGATGCTGCGGGCGTGACGGAGACCTGGTACGACTTCGCCGGTGGCATGCCGCTGGCGCCGCAGATCTCCTAAGATATCCTAACAAACAGGTTGCAGGAAAAGAAAGAAGGGCGCTTACAATGCGCCCTTCTTTTTACAACTTCAAAACTAAGGAACGGCAATGCTTAACTGGAAGAAATTCAATAATATCGAGGTGTTCAAAGTCCTGCGCATCAAGAGGGGCGCGGTCATCACGGTTGACCGTGCCGACGGGACGCTCGCCAATCTGGACCTGGCCGAACTGGCTGCGATCAACAGCATTGCCTCCGCCAGTAGCGCTGGCCTAGCAATAACAGGGGCAATCTCAGCCACAACCATCCAAGTCACCGACGTGATTGATTTCGTCAATGCCGACCAAAGAACTCAAATAGGTTTTGAAGCCGGAAAGTATGATTTAGGACAGTTTAATACTTGGGTTGGGTATCAGGCGGGGTCTGCTAGTAGCGCTACGGGAAAAACAAGTGCGGCGGATAATAACAATGGTATTGGTTATCAGTCCCTCTTCTTCAACGAAACCGGTGCATCAAACAATGCGCTGGGAGTTAATGCCCTCTACAACAACAAAGGCGGTTCCAACAACAATGGAATTGGGCATAATGCCCTCGTAAGCAACGTCAACGGTTCCAACAACAATGCAATGGGATCTGGTGCGGGCAGATACCTAACAGACGGCACGACTGTCAATGCGGCACCTGCTAACTCTGTATTCTTGGGCCATGGCACAAAAGCCCTAGCGGATTCACAAACTAATCAGATAGTCATCGGATTCGATGCTACAGGTATTGGTTCCAATTCCGTGGTCTTGGGTAATGACAGTATCCTTTTTACGGCGCTGAAAGGCAGCGTCGGCATCGGCAAGACGAATCCCGCGACCCAATTAGAAATATCCACAGACGGAGCCACAAAGCCGTCCACAAACACGTGGACCATTGCCTCAGACGAGCGCCTGAAAACCGACATCACCCTCGCTGATTTGGACCGTTGCTATGAAATTGTGAAGTACCTCCCCCTTAAACGCTATACGTGGAAAGATAGCTCGTACACGCTCGGTGATGTGAAGGACAGAGCAAAGCTGGGTTGGATTGCGCAGGATGTCCAGCAGGTATTTCCAAAGTCCACGCCGACCAGGAAATTCGATTTCGTCCCCGAAGATGATGGGTTTGAGAATGTCAAAGAGCAGGTGACGATAGACGAGGCAAGGACCACAGAATCAACCAGCATTGAGATTATCGACGGCATTCCGACCCGGAAAATGACCAGCACAACTGAGACCGTCACAGTCCCGCAGTTTGATGAAGTTGCCGTAGTGGACGAGATGGGAAGGCCTGTGATTGTTGATGGCGCGCC